>Ga0209083_1003182_pt1 | contig 14181 bp, 13 predicted proteins | sample AM7aDNAmetaG_FD_184132 | JGI IMG/M metagenome (GOLD analysis project Ga0209083, IMG submission 184132) | Freshwater microbial communities from Finland to study Microbial Dark Matter (Phase II) - AM7a DNA metaG (SPAdes) (version 3) | ecosystem: Environmental > Aquatic > Freshwater > Lake ...
CCGAAGAGTTCGCCGGCCTAATCAAATCCAACGCCAAGTTTGAATTCCTCGGCTGGTTTGAACACAAGAAGTTCAAGAAACTGAAGGAACCCTCTATGTTGAATTACGCGCTGATGAGGAGGAGATAGGGGGAAAAGGTATTGTCAAGATAGGTGTTTGTGGCTATAATGGGAAAGCAATATTCAGCAAAACATATCCGAGGGGGACTATGGCAAAACCATTAAAGCAAAGCAATGGCACAGAAATCGGATTTGAAGAAAAACTCTGGAAAGCGGCTGATAAGATGCGCAGTAATATGGATGCCGCTGAATACAAGCATATAGTCCTCGGCCTTATCTTCCTCAAGTATATTTCCGATGCATTTGAAGAACTTTATACCAACCTCGGCAAATCCAAGAACTCCGATGCAGAAGACCGTGACGAATATATAGCCGAGAACATCTTCTATGTGCCAAAGAAAGCCCGCTGGAAGTTCCTGCAGGATAACGCAAAGAAGCCTGAGATTGGCAGGATGATTGACGATGCCATGGATGCCATTGAGAAAGAGAACCCGAAGTTAAGGGGCGTTCTTCCGAAGATCTACGGGAAAGAAAACCTTGATAAAGCGCGACTTGGCGAACTTATTGACCTCATAGGAACTATCGGTCTGGGTGACAAAGAGAGTAAGAGCAAGGATATTCTCGGCAGGGTATATGAATACTTCCTCGGTCAGTTTGCCGATGCGGAAGGAAAATCTGGCGGCCAGTTTTATACTCCAAGGTGCATAGTAAAACTCCTCGTTCAAATGCTTGAGCCATATAAAGGTAGAGTTTTTGACCCGTGCTGTGGTTCCGGCGGTATGTTTGTTCAGAGCGAAGAGTTTGTGGAAGCCCACGGCGGCAGGAAAGGTGACCTCTCGATTTTCGGGCAGGAATCAAACCAGACAACCTGGCGCCTTGCAATGATGAACCTAGCAATCAGAGGAATAGACGGGAATATCGCCTGGAATAACGAAGGAAGTTTCCTCAACGACGGTCATAGGGATTTGAAAGCTGATTTCATCCTCGCAAACCCGCCTTTTAACGACAGCGATTGGTCCGGAGATAAGCTCAGAGATGACCCGAGGTGGAAGTTTGGCACCCCGCCGGCAGGAAACGCAAACTTTGCCTGGGTTCAGCATTTCATAGCACACCTTTCACCCAATGGCACAGCCGGTTTTCTTCTTGCAAACGGCTCAATGTCCTCAAACACCTCAGGCGAAGGCGAGATACGAAAGAATATCATCGAAGCCGGCCTTGTTGACTGCATGATTGCAATGCCTTCCCAGCTTTTCTATAACACTATGATTCCTGTAAGCATCTGGTTTGTCTCCCGAGATAGAAAGAACAATAAATTCAGAAGCAGGAGTGATGAAATCCTCTTTATTGATGCAAGAAACATGGGCAAGATGATTGACCGCAGGCACAGAGAGATGACGGAAGAGGATATAAAGAAAATCTCCGACACCTATCACCAATGGCGTTCTAAGACAGGCAAATACGAGGATTTAAGAGGCTTTTGCAAATCTGCCAAACTCGAAGAAGTGAAAAAGCAGGGCTATATCCTGACTCCGGGAAGGTATGTCGGCACCGAAGAGGTTGACGAAGACCCGGAGGTTTTTGACGCCAAAATGAAACGCCTAACAAAAGAACTCGGCGAACAGTTTAAGAAGTCCAAAGAGCTGGAATCAGAAATAAAGAAAAATCTTAAGGGGATAGGGTATGAAATATAAAATATTTGTAAGTGGTGTGCAAAAAGAGCTAAAAGAAGAAAGAGCAGCCGCTAAAGCCTTCATTGAGGGAAATGCTCTTCTATCCGAGCACTTTAATGTTTACTTGTTTGAAAAAGACAATCCCTCAATGAGTAAGTCGGCTGAAGCCGCCTATATCCAAAAAGTTAGTGATTCCGATATTTACCTGGGATTAATTGGTTACGAGTACGGAAATGCCGGAGCGCGAGAGTTGTCAGCCACAGAAAAAGAATTCAGGAAATCGGTAGAATTAAATAAGGAAATACTTTGTTACATTAAAGGCCAAAACAGTAAAAACGATTTAAAAAGGGATGAAAGGGTTCTAAACCTTATAAAAGTAATTCGCGATCCTGAAAACGGATACTGTTGTAACCGGTTCAACAGTGTTGAAGAACTTCAAAACCAGGTCTATGACAGTCTTATCCTGTTTTTGAAGGAAAAGGGCGTCATAAGGAAGACAAAATTTGAGCAGGTTGAGTGCGAGAAATCAAGCTTCAATGAAATAGATGCAGAAAAAGTAAAATGGTTCGTTTTGCAGGCCAGGAAAATCAGGAAGTATGCACTTGATGTCAATTCAGATATCAAAGCCGTGCTGACGCATTTGAACCTTTTACAGGAGGGCAAACTGACAAATGCCGCCCTGCTACTCTTTGGAAAAGACCCGCAAAAATATTTTCTCCAAGCTCAAGTAAAATGTCTCTATGTGGCTGGCGTTGAAATAAGGAAACCCTTTGACTCTTACCAGATTTATGGGGGAAATCTGTTTAATCAGATAGACAAAGCTACTGTCTTTGTGATGGATTCCATTCGCAATGCGCTTGTCCAGCAATCCGGAACCGTACAGGTTAAAAGGATCAGCGAAATACCTGAGTTTGTCATCCACGAAGCGATTGTAAACGCCGTGGCACACAGAGATTACAATGCTTCGGCGGGAGTTCATGTCAATGTATTCTCCGACAGGATAGAAATATCAAATCCCGGGAGCCTTCCTTCCCAGCTCTCTATTGCGGATCTAAAAGTTCCGCATTCCTCTTTTGCCTCAAATCCGCTTATCGCAAATGTGCTATATCTTGCAGATTACATACAGGGGGCGGGTTCAGGAATCTTAGAAATGATAAAACAGTCTAAAACCGCCGGACTGCCCGAGCCGGTATTTGAGCTAAAAAGGAATGTGGAGTTTAAAACGTTAATCCCTCGGGATTATTTGACCCAGGAAGCACTGAAAAAAATGAATGTAAATGAAAGGCAAAGAACGGCGATAGTATTGATTAAGGAATTGAAGCAGATTAGTTTGTCGGATTTGAAGGCAAAATACCGGGAAATTAGCGAAAGAACTCTAAATCGCGATTTGCAAGAGCTAGTTGCCAGAAAAGTAGTAAAAGCAAAAGGTAATAAAAAAGGCCGTAGATATAGTTTGTGAGATATCGGACATATATCGGACATATCAGACATGAATTAAAGACCTATAATTGGAGCTGTTGGCGATTAGTTGGCAATTGAGGAAAGGCGGACCAAAGGGGACATCGCGAAAACTAGAAATCGGCACCAAGTCGGCACTAAGTCGGCACTAAGTTGGGACCAAGTCGGAACCAAGTCGGAACCAAGTCGGAACCAAGTCGGAACTAAGTCGCAAGGAAATTGCAACAATCCTCAAGCTTTGTATAATCCCGAAAGAAATAATGGTTGTTCAGAAAGGCTTCAAATGGAAAGATCGCAGCAAATTCAGGAATAAATACATTAAGCCTCTGATTAAAATTAGATTGATTGAGATGACTATCCCAGGTAAGCCAAACAGCAGATTGCAGAAGTATAGAACAACAGAGCAGGGAAAAGCTTTGATAGAGAAGAAGTAAATTCGCAGGTTCGAGCCCTACCTGGTACAGCTTGGGGGTGGATGTAGGAGACCCCCCAAGTTTCTGGCAAAGTAAGAAGCATGCGGGATTAAAACCTGTGCCAGCAGCGGCTGCTGCTGCGGCAAGACGACGACCATGGTAGTGTTAGTCGGCGGCGGGACATTCTTGATGCAAAGATGAAACGCCTCACAAAAGACCTCGGCGAGCAGTTCAAGAAGTCCCAGGAACTGGAAGCGGAGATAAGGAAGAATATGAAGGGGATAGGGTATTCATTGTAGGACAGACATTCCTGTCTGTCTGAGGTTGGTTAAACTATGTACAAGAAGTATTATGCCGACATATGCGCAAAAACCGGTGGCGAACCAAGTATTTATTGGGATGAAATATACAAAGATAATGACACCTGGCAGTTAATTACAGGTGATTATGAAACGAAAGTAAAATGGATTTATTGCAGGTTCTACGAATGCTTATACAAGCCGGTTACTGCTATGCTCGAGTGCAGGAATAATTCAAAAGACAAGGAAATAAAAAAAGGTTTTGCAGATATTGCTTTGATTGGCGGTGCTGCGCTTTTGCAAGGATGTGAAGCAATTGGAAGATTTGTGAATGGTAAAGGCTATATAACCGCAAGGGGACCGAAATACAACAAGGAATCTTTCAATGCGTTTGTTGATGAATACTTGCTGAAAGACGCAAATATTGATAAAAAGATTAACAAGGATGATCTGAAAATTATACTAAGAGACGGCTTCAGGAATTCCTTGGCGCACGGGCTTTTCGTTTTGAAGGGTGGCTTTTCTGTTCCAAAAGATGACTTATTGGCTTGGAAGTTACCCGGAAAGACAGCAATTTCATTTGAAAAGCTCTTGGAGCTTTTCAAAAAAGGAATTGACAGGTATTTTGCAGAGGCACTGGTTCCAGAATCAGATAAAGCAAGTAAATTCAACGATGCGTTTAAATCTTATATGAAGCACATTGAGGCAAAGGGATGATAAAAATAGAAAAAATACCATTTAACTATCCCGGAGATGGGATTGAAGTTGTTAGGGCTATCGTCTTATACAGGCTGAAAAATGAACCTAGTTGGAATCAATGGGGCGGCCACCATGGTTTTGATAATTACGTCGACTATAATAATACAAGCCAGCCTGCAGAAGACAAGTTTGAATTGCTAATAATGGAAGTACTTTGGTTGCTAATAAATGAGGGTGTTATAGCCCCCGGGATGAATTCCTCAAACCTTGAATTACCCTGGTTTCATATTACTGAGTTCGGAAGAAAAGTCTTAGAAGGTGAAAAATACGCTCCACATGATCCTGATGGATATTTTAAGAGATTAAGACAAGATATACCTGAGCTAGATCGTGTGGTTGAGGTGTATTTGTCAGAGAGTATAAATTGTTTTAGAAGAGGGAATAACATAGCCGCAATGGTTATGTTGGGAGTTGCAGCTGAAAGAGTGTTTCTGCTATTGTGTGATGCCATTAAAGCGTCATTGCTGGATTCTGCATCAAAAGCAAGATTTGAAAAGATTATTGAAAAGAATTCAATGAAACCAAAAATGGAATTTGTAACAAAGTGTCTTGCTGATAATAAGAAAGCTTTGCCAAGAGAAGTTGCTGACAATTACGAGATAACGCTTACAAGCATTTATAATATGATCAGATCTCAAAGGAACGACCTTGGGCATCCCCAGGAACAACCACCTGTTGTTAGAAGAGAACAGGTTTATGTGTATTTGAATATTTTCCCTCATTATTATGCTTTGGTCGATTTACTAATTAATTACTTAAAGACAAACAAAATATGAAAACTATCAATAAAACCACTGACATAGCCGAAATCCATAAAGACTGGGGTTTGCATCCGTTGAGTGAAATAATGAATATCATTGGAGGCGGTACTCCAAAAACCTCTAACTCTGAGTATTGGAATGGAGATATTCCATGGCTTTCTGTTGTGGATTTTGGAGGGGGTAATCGTTGGGTTTATAACACAGAAAAAGCTATTACAAAAAAGGGCCTTGAAGAAAGCAGCACAAAAATCCTAAGTAAAGGGCAATTAATTATTTCTGCTAGGGGCACAGTTGGAGAGATAGCTCAACTTGGCAGAGATATGGCTTTCAATCAGTCGTGCTACGGACTTAATGGAAAAGAGGCTATAGTAATTAATGATTTCTTATATTACTTAATCAAATTCAAGGTTGAGGAATTAAAGCGCAATACTCATGGGGCAGTATTTGACACAATAACGACTAAAACGTTTGATCAAATTGATGTGGCAATACCCACTCTTCAAAAACAACGTGCTATCGCCAAAATACTTTCCGACCTTGATGAGAAGATTGAGCTGAATCGGCAGATGAATAAGACACTTGAAGATATTGGGAAAGCGATTTTCAAACGGTGGTTTGTGGACTTTGAGTTCCCCTGGAACTTCAAAACCGGCGCAGTTGACCTCGCCAACGGCAAGCCATACAAATCCTACGGCGGCCACATGGTTGAGTCTGAGCTTGGTGAGATTCCGGAGAGGTGGGAGATTTCAACAGTAGATGATGCTGTATCTATTATGGGAGGATCAACTCCTAATACAACAAAAATGGAATTTTGGGAAAACGGCGATATATTCTGGGCGACACCTAAGGATTTATCCTCAACAAAAAGCAGAGTGTTGCTCGATACAGAAAGAAAGATTACAAAGAGTGGCTTAGAAGAAATTGGTTCAAGGTTGTTACCTGTTGGGAACATTCTATTGTCTTCAAGGGCACCAATAGGACTTATTGCAATTAATGAAATACCCGTGGCAATAAATCAGGGTTTTATTGGCATAATTTGTGACAAAGTTGTTTCAAGTTGCTATTTTGTGGAATGGATTTATAAAAACATGGACAGTATAAAGGGAAGGGCGAATGGAACAACTTTTCAAGAAATAAGTAAATCCAGTTTTAAATCGATGGCATTAGTCAATCCAAACAGAGTGATACTTCAAAAATACACAGCAATAGCAGAATCAATGCAAAGATCCGTAGTAAATAATACTTTAGAGATCGAAAAGCTAAAAATAATTCGCGATTCTCTTTTACCAAAACTAATGACAGGAAATCTGAGAGTAATATAAGAGTTATCTTGGCAATAGGAGGTCTTTGATGTCTAGTTTATATATAGCTGCAGTTGCAACACTTGTATCTTCGATCATAGCTTCAACTGTTGCAATTATTGTAAATAGTAAAACTTTACGGACACAAGAGATGAATGCTTTAAGAAATCAGCTTGATAAAATGATTGATATCTCTATTGAATACCCCTATTTAGAAGACGATATATTTTGCAAAAACTGGTCTTCAAAAAAGAAACCTTCACTAAAAGCAATGAGATATGAAAATTACTGTTGTTTTGTATTTAATTTGCTTGAGCGAGTTTGGAGCCATTTTGCTGGTAATAAACGAGAAATTGAAAAATGGCTATATGTGAAAGAAATTGTTAAAAAGCACAGAGCTTGGTGGCGAGCTGACATTAATAATACTTATAGTTACGAGGCTTCGTTTCGAGATTATGTTAATTCTTTTATAGAAGATGAAAAGTAGGAGGGAAAATGATTAAAAATGTACTAATAATTGCAAACCCTGGTGAAAATGGCGCAGAAAATTACTGCGAGGGCGTGCTTAAGGATATAGAAAATTATTGTGAGTATTTCAAATCCGCTATTGGAGGGGCATGGCTCGCTAGTGAAATTAAAACTTTGCTTAAGCCAACAAAGGATGAATTACAACAAAGTCTTTACAGTATTCGTAATAATGATTACTCTGTAGTTGTATTTAGTGGTCATGGATACTATAGCAGTGAACTATTTACGACAGTATTAGAGTTGAAAAAGGATGAATATTTTTCTTCAGAAGCCTTGCGAAATACATTAACAAAAGGAATTGTAATTCTAGATTGTTGCAGGAAAGTTCATCCAAAAACAGCAATAAGTTTTACTGAAAGCTTGAAGAAATCAGCGAGGCTTTCTAGGATTAACTTAGAAGAGTGTAGAAGGTACTATGAAAAGGAAATATCGGAATGCCAAGACACGAAGGTTATTCTAAATTCGTGTAGTATAGGCCAAGTAGCAAGGGATGATAGTCAGTTGGGAGGCCTGTATTCGTTTAACTTGTTGCGTTCCGCTCAAAACTGGGCAGATAATGATACAACTGATACTTCAAAACGATATGGCATATTTTCAATTGCGATGGCGCACGAAGAAGCGAAGTCTAAGGTAATGCAATTAACAAATAGTTTGCAAGTTCCTGTGATAGAAAAACCTCGAGAAGGGAAATATTTTCCTTTTGCTATAAACGCATAGCGGGTTTATTTTGATAATACGGCAAGGTTGTGCAATTAATCCGTGAATATTTCGTGTCAGAATTAATGTCAGGGAAGATAAAGGTGAAATGATAACCGAATCTTATTATTACAAAAACTATCTAATAAGGGCTTCTAAGATTCTAAGAGGGTACAAGCTTATAAAACGGTGGAATCCGGTTAGATGTGGGCATGTCGTCGAACGTGAAATATTCTTAAGCATGTATTTAATTAGAAAAATGATTGAATCCCAAAAAGTAACTGATCAAGTTGCGGGAATGAAGATAAAGACAAAATGTTTTCCCGTTAAGAATGATTGCATAGTGACAAGACATAGTTCATTTGATAAGAAATATAATTTAGAAGCCGTATCAACTAAATACTTGGATCTAAGCTATACATGCAATCAGATAATCCATTCATATGTGTTTGAGATAGTACTTTCTGAAAAAAAAATACCATTTTATGTTGTGTTTTGCTCGGACAGAAAACGTAACGCCGAGCTTTATATGTTAAAAATAAATCAAGTTATAAGTATGATTGAGGCAATTGCAAAAGATAATATTGTAAAAAGTATAAGCAGATATGACGAATCAAAGAAGGATTTTATTGTGAAGAACTACTAAAACCGCGAGATTAGACTTTAAGGCTGAAAAATGCAGATAAATGAAATAGATTATAAAGAAAGACATAAGCTTGCAGGAGATATAAGAGCACTTGGGAAAGAAAAATATATTATTGGAATTGATGGAATGACAGGAACTGGCAAAACAAATCTTGCTCATTATTTAGCTGGTGAAACGACTTTAGAAAGTATTCATTTAGACGATTATATGTCACCTGATCTTGAGTCCTATTATGAAGCTATTAACTTTGGGCAATTAAAACAACGAATAAAGCACTTAGAAAGTAGATCTTTCATTATCGAAGGATGCTGTTTATTAAAGATACTTGAATTTTGTAAAATGAAACCCAATAAGATGATATATTGTAAAGAAATGAGTCAAAATAACGATTTATGGCACTTTGAAAGAGAACTAGAAGATTATGTTATGAAAGGGGTGGCTGATAACATGCCGAAACTCCATAAAGAAATCTACGATTACCATGTTGAGTTTAAACCATGGGAGAAAGCAGAGTATATTTATAAAATAGTTAGATAAAACACTGGATTATGGTTCTAAGTTCGGAATGACAAAGGGAAAATGAAACCCATCCATGAGTCTGACATAGAACTTCTGGCGATTGATATCCTCAAGGAATTGAAATATTCCTATGTGGATGGTCCTTCTATTGCCTTTGACGGTACGAGGCCGGAGCGGAAGGATTACAAAGAAGTTGTCTTGGTGGACAGGCTGCGGACTGCAATTGAAGAAATTAATAAGGGCATTACGGATGTTGAGGTTGAAAAGGCAGTCAAAAAGGTTCTTCGGACGGAAAGTCCAAGCCTTATCATAAACAACCAGGCATTTCATAGGATGCTTGTTGACGGTGTTGATGTTGATTATAGGCGCAGTGACGGCGTCACATCAGGAAAACTCGTCAAACTCATTGATTTTGATCATCCGAGCAAAAACGAGTTCCTCGTTGTAAATCAGTTTACCATTGAAGAAGAAAAGAACAACCGCCGGCCGGATATTGTAATCTTTGTAAACGGCATACCATTGGCAATCATTGAACTAAAGAACCCGGCGGATCCTGACGCGTCCATTCTATCGGCATTCAAGCAGTTTGAGACCTACAAGGTTCAAATTCCTGCTTTCTTCAATTACAACCAGTTAATGATTATCAGTGACGGAAATTTCGCGAGGGCCGGAACTATCAGCTCAGGGTGGTCAAGGTTTCAGCCGTGGAAGACCATTGACGGCAAAGAAAAAGCATCGGATATTGAACCCCAGATAGATGTTTTGCTCAAGGGCATGTTTGACAGGGGAGTATTCCTGGATTTGATAAGGAACTTCATTGTTTATGAGCGTGAAGAAGATCCCAAGACCAAGATGGTCACAGTAACCAAAAAGATTGCGGCCTATCACCAATACCACGCCGTAAACAAGGCAATTGATGCAACCATTGCGGCAACCAAAGGAGACAAGCGTGCCGGAGTAATCTGGCATACTCAGGGTTCCGGCAAGTCTCTCATAATGGCTTTTTATACAGGAAAACTCGTTACGGCCCTCAATAATCCTACGATTGTCCTGCTTACCGACAGGAACGACCTTGATGACCAACTCTTTGAAACATTTTGCAGATGCCATCAGATACTCAGGCAGGCGCCTGTGCAAGCCGAGTCAAGAGATAAGCTCAAAGAATATCTTAAAGTAGCATCCGGCGGCATTGTGTTTACCACCATTCAGAAGTTCTTTCCCGAGGAAAAGGGCGGGAAGTTTGATATGCTTTCCGACAGGAGAAACATCGTCGTAATAGCGGACGAAGCGCACAGAAGCCAGTATGATTTTATTGATGGGTTTGCGAAGCACATGCGTGATGCACTGCCGAATGCTTCGTTCATAGGCTTTACCGGCACACCGATTGAGAAGACCGACAGAAATACTATTGCCGTTTTCGGCGATTATATAGACATCTACGATATCGAACAGGCGGTCAAAGACGGAGCGACCGTCAAAATATATTATGAGAGCCGCCTTGCAAAACTTGAGCTTAAACAGGATGAGAGGCCGAGGATAGACCCTTCCTTTGAGGAAGCGACAGAAGGAGAGGAAGTTGCAAAGAAAGAAAAACTAAAATCCAAATGGGCAAGGATGGAAGCAATTGTAGGCAGTGAGAAAAGAATAAGACAGATTGCCCTGGATATAGTAAATCATTTCGAGCTGCGGGAGACAGCCCTGCAAGGCAAGGCGATGATAGTCTGCATGAGCAGGCGCATTTGCGTGGAGCTGCACAATGAGATAGTGAAACTTCGGCCGAAATGGTACGACAAAGACGACGAGAAGGGTTCTATCAAAGTCATTATGACCGGTTCGGCGACAGACAGAGCCGATTGGCAGGAACATGTCAGGAACAAGCAGAGAAGGCGGGAATTGAGCAACCGGATGAAGGATGAGACTGATCCGCTCAAGATAGCCATTGTCAGGGATATGTGGCTGACGGGATTTGACGCGCCCTGCCTTCATACGATGTACATTGACAAGCCGATGAAGGGGCACGGTCTGATGCAGGCCATTGCCAGAGTGAACCGTGTTTTCAAAGACAAGCCAGGCGGTTTGATAGTGGATTACCTTGGGATTGCCGCGGAACTCAAGGAAGCATTAGTTGATTATACGGCAGGCGGTGGTACCGGCAAACCTACTTTTAATCAGCAGGATGCAGTCAATATAATGCTTGAAAAGTACGAGATTGTCGCGCGCTATTTTCACAGGTTTGATTACAAGCCGTTCTTTACAGCTCACGTCAGGGAGAAACTGAAACTGATGGCGAGTGCTTCTGAGCACATCTTAAAACAGAAGAACGGTAAGGAAAACTTTATCAAGTATGTCACCGATCTTTCCAAAGCTTTCGCGCTCTCAGTACCCAATGAAGAGGCTATGAAGATCAGAGATGACATCGGCTTCTTTCAGGCAGTCAAGGCCAGGCTGGTCAAGTTTGAACCCGGGACGCCCAAGTCACCCGATGAATTGGATAATGCTGTCAGGCAGATTATCTCGCAAGCCGTCTCATCTGACAAAGTGGTGGATATCTTTGAAGCGGCAGGCCTAAAGAAGCCGGATATCTCTATTTTGTCAGAAGAGTTCCTTATGGAAGTCAGAAATATGCCTCATAAGAACCTTGCGGTTGAGTTGCTGAATAAGCTTATAAACGATGAGATAAGAATTATTTCCCGGAAAAATATTGTTACCGGGCGTTCCTTTGCAGCGATGCTTGAAAAGTCTATAAAGGGATATCATAACAAGACCATAGAAGCCGCGAAAATCATAGAAGAACTCATCGAGCTTGGCAAGAAACTGAGAGGTGAAAATAAAAGAGGCGCGGACCTTGGCCTAAACGAAGACGAAATAGCGTTCTATGACGCTTTGGAGACAAATGACAGCGCAGTAAAGGTCCTGGGGGATGAACAGCTCAGGACAATTGCCAGAGAACTTGTAAAGACAATCCGCAGGAACACAAATATTGACTGGACTGTTAGGGAAAACATTCAGGCAAAAATGCGCGTTGAAGTGAAGAAGGTTCTGCGCAAATACGGCTATCCGCCTGATATGCAACTCAAGGCTACAAATACAGTTCTGGAACAGGCCAAAGTGATCGCCCGGGATTGGTCTGAGAAATCCGTAATCGAATACGAAAAAACGCAGAATGTGGTAGACCAGAAAGCCGCGGAATGATTTTGATGTGAATGGGGGTGTCTATGAAAAAGTATTTCAAGAAAATTCCTGATTTTTTGTACTTCGTAATTGGCCCAGCTATGACTGCGAGCAATCTTTTCGCGATCAAACATGTAACTGAAGGCAATGGATATCCAGATTATCATATATATTCTGATGAAGCGCGTTCTTGGATATTCATTGGGATAGGATTGATATGTTTAGGCTTGCTGAAATACTATAAAAAGAAACACAACATTGAATAGATATTGTGAATGATATTGTTTGACTGTTATGACTGACAAGAGAATAAAGAAGTAGTAATTGGAGGCAAAATGTCTAAAATAATGTGGATGGTAAGAGCCGGCGAACATGCTGATATGATAGATGAATTTGTCGAAAAGAGTCTTGTTTCAATCGGCTGGAATTCAGTAGGGGATTTGTCTCCTATCAGCAGCCCGGAACAAGTAAGGGATTTAGCCAAGAAGGTCTATTCTGATTGGAAGCTTGGGAAGATATACATTACCGCTGGACAGATAAGCCGGTTTAGGTTTGACTTTAAACTTGGGGATACAGTTATCTCCTACAACCCCAACAAAAGAGTTTACCATGTCGGCGAAATTGCTAGTGAATACATGTTTGATTCAAAAAGTACATTTCAGCATGTTCGCAAAGTCAAATGGATTGGAGAAGTTTCAAGGGATAAGCTTTCTGTTCAGACGAAGAATACAATTGGAGCCATCTCAACTATCTTTGAGGTAGGAGCCAATGGCTCTGATGAAATACTTTCTTTACTTAATGCGAAAGATAAACCGACCCAGTCTATCTCAGAGGTAGTGAAGAAAGATGAGGGGCTTGATATTTTGAAACATGATATGAAGGCCAGGTCTAATGAATTAATAGCGGATATTATTGTCAAACTTGACTGGGATGAGATGCAAGAACTTGTCGCTGGTCTTTTGCGAGGGATGGGATATAAAACGATGATATCAGAAGCTGGACCAGACCGGGGAAGAGACATTGTTGCATCTCCGGATGGACTTGGACTTCAAGACCCTGTAATAATAGTAGAGGTAAAGCACAGAAGTGGTCAAATGGGTTCCAAGGAAGTTCGCAGTTTTCTGGGTGGATTAAGGGAAAGACAGAAAGGGCTTTTTGTTTCGATTGGTGGATTTTCTAAAGAGGCAAGATACGAGGCAGAAAGATCCAAAGAATCATGCCAGCTAATTGATTTGCATACGCTTGTAAGGATGATTTCCCAGTATTATGACAATTTTGATATGGATACTAAGGAACTGGTCCCGTTAACAAAAATTTACTGGCCGTCTTGATCTTGCGTGGTAAATGGGACAGCGATTTGTTCATATATGAAATTTATGCGGATGCACCATAAACAAAGGGGGCTGGGATGAAAAAGTATATTGCCTTAATATTGGTAATCTGTTTTGTTGTTATTTTGTTTGTTTTGGTTAATGTTATTCCGGGTATTAGTTCCGCACAAGCTAAACAAAAAGAAGTTAAATTATTGCCAATAGAAGAAACAATAATAAACGATTTGAAGCAACGGAATGAAATAGGCAGGTTTCAACTTGCTGCAGATCCGGGTGGTTGTGTTTGGGTTTTAGATACAAAAAAGGGAATAATGTCGTATTATTTTGTAAACAAGCAAGTAAAAATAAAGGGGACAGACACCTTTATTCTTGACAAAACGATGAAATGTTGATAAAAAAACTGGATGCCGAGAACAAGAAGAGTAATAGTAGAAGGAATGCCTTACCATATAACCCAGAGAGGGAATTACAGGCAAGCTATATTTGAAACAGACAAAGACCGCGAGCAGTATTTAGCCTGGATAGAAGAATATAGCGTGAAGTGCAAGGTGTCTATCCTGGCATATTGTC
>Ga0209083_1003185_pt1 | contig 14161 bp, 19 predicted proteins | sample AM7aDNAmetaG_FD_184132 | JGI IMG/M metagenome (GOLD analysis project Ga0209083, IMG submission 184132) | Freshwater microbial communities from Finland to study Microbial Dark Matter (Phase II) - AM7a DNA metaG (SPAdes) (version 3) | ecosystem: Environmental > Aquatic > Freshwater > Lake ...
TTCAGAGGTTTTGCAAGTTCAGTTCTCGCAGGCAAGTTTTGTCTCGGTTGATACAGACGTAGCCACGAAATCCCGCACTGCGCATAGCTGCGACCGTTAGCAACCATTAAATGAAGACTGTAGCTACGATACTTTTTTTAATTATACAAATAACCTTTGTTTTTGGACAATCGGGTGAAATGATTTTTCCATTATCAAAAGACAGTATTGACTTCAATTGTCTTCAAACGTTTTTGTTTTTTGATGGCGATGAAAAAGATAGCCTTGATTTAACTCCTTCTATAAGTTTCTATTTGGAGAAAACACCAACTATAATTGACAAAATTCCATATTACAAATTTTCCTTGGGTAAATCCGGAGATTCAACTTGTAATGGTTTTCTTCGAAAAGAAAAAAATAAAATTTACTCCATCAACAACAATGATTCGATTACTAAAAGCAAAGAGAAACTTTTATTTGATTTTGGAGCAAGTAATGGGAAGTCGTGGGAAACAAATATGTTCAGTGATTTTGCAAATCATAAAATTAAGATTAAATTAAGGACAAAATATTACATAAGAGATTTAGATGAATATCTATTTGATTTTGAGGTTACTTATCGGGTTACATCGGGAATAAATATCAATGATTTAATAGTCGGAGAAAAAAGTGGTATCGTGGAAATTAATTTTATTACACATGAAGGTTCCCTTATAAAATGCAGGAAATAATAACGGTTGCTAACAAAAACTATATGTCAATTGCCGATTCCGTTCAGATTCGGAGGTTTCCATCCCGTAAAAACTGTAGAGCAGCCCGACAGGAATGCACCTTTCAGTCGGCAACTGCATATAGTTTAGAACGTTAGGTTCCATTCTAAAAAAAACAACAAATTGACAGTTCTGATGTAATTGAAACTAATAATAATTGAAAAAAAACAAATAATTAATGCATTTATGAAAACTTATTCTTTACACTTCAAAGCAAGTGGACAGCAAATTGTTACTCCAATAATTTGCGAAGTAATAGAAGGCAAAACGACATTAAGTTACAAGCCGATTGTTGATGAAGAAATATCTAATTGGCTCAAGAAAAAAAAGCTTAATGTAAGTTCGACATCAATACTTGATATTGTTTTAGAAAATGATAGTAAGCAGATAATTTTCGCGCAAGAAAACTGGACTGTTCCTACTTCAATAATGATTAAAGACTTTGATGAACACTCAAATTCAGACCTAAAATATTAACCATTTTAAACAATCAGGAATATGACTGAAGCAGAAATAAAAGTTTGGCATTTATTTATAGACGAAGTAGCAAATAGTGTTGAAAAGGACTTTACTGCAAATGACAGTAAGTACAGAAATAACATTACGCTTGCTGTAATCATGCTAGAAAACATTGTACAATCAAACGGATTAAGCTGGAAACTGAAATTGAAATCACAATCAAGTTATGGGATTCCGTACAATTCAGTTGATGAATTTGTTGATGTTATGTCTTTTAATGCAATTAGAAAAATGAAAGCAGTACTTTTTGAATAACCTAAAATTTTAAATCATGAATCCACAAATTGAATTAGAAATTAAAAATAGAATTGAGGCTGATTATAAGAAGATTGTTGAAATTTTTGGAACCAATCCCTTTATGACTCGTCCATATATTTCTGGAACCGTAATAAATGTTACTGAGGATATGCAAAAAAAATATGGGAGTCAATTCAAAATGGGTTATGAAGCTATTTTAAGGATTGTAGAACCAATTGCAGATAAGGTGCGCAAACAGTATTTTGGTTTTTAAATTTTGTAGGTAATGCGAAACGAAATTTTAAAAAAGCTTGAATTATTTGTGCAAGCACTTTATCCTAAGTTCCAAGAACATCCTGATAGACTAACAATAAGTGCAATTGCTTCTGCTCAGTATATTAACTACTTAGTTGAAAAAGGTATTGTTTTACAGTCAGAAAAGTCCGAATTGTTACGTTCTTCCATAGGCATTATAGAAATTCAGTTTAAACTTCAAGTACCAAGCTTTGTCGCTGATGGGTTAATTGAAATAATGCAAGAAGTAAAAACATATGATTACGAAACTATAGGTTTTTTTGTAAAGAAAGTAAATGACACAATTAAATAAATGTACTTATGCTACCATTCCCAATTACCACGTTTAATGAAACATATCTGGCTTACAAGCAATACTTCATAGCCAGAAATGGCAGTGACAAATTTGAAAAGGCCTACGATGTTATCACAAATTCAGAAAAAATAAACAAAATTCTTCAATGGTCAGTCAATAATAAGAAAGCACCCACATCTAAAGACTTTCTTATTGATATTCATACAATGTCATATTTCATCTTTGCGAAAAATGAAACACGTGCAATGGGCGCTATCATTGCTTTATATTATTGGAACGAGAGAGTGAATAAGGTTTATCATTTTGCTAATGAGCAAGATATGTCAGATAAGATTAAGTCGGTTTTTGGTCAATTATCCATGTTATATTAATAAATCTAAGTTATGAATGAGCATATAGAAAGACAAGTAATGCAAATACTTGAAGAAATGAGAACAAATATGATACAGGTTGGTAAAGCCAAAAATTTGGATTGGGTCAATTCAGAGAAATCCATTACAGGGATATTTGAATCACATTTATATTTATATGGTTCTCATTTTATTACCGAAATTTCGAACAATCTAGGTATAAATCGAGAACTTGCAGAATCACTATTCGGAAAGGCGAAAGCAGCCATATACGATAAATATAGCAAATAGAGACGACTTTTTCAATGATAATGAAGAACGGAACCTAACAAAGTGTAGCAGCAATAAGGGTTTCAGTGGTAAATGAAACATTCTACCCCGCTCAAACTTCGGTGGTGGTGGACAGTTTTGTAGCCCGCAATCCCTTACTGCTGCTACACTCAGCCGTTATAGGGCATTTTAAAAGATACAACATGACAAGAATTTTACTTTTGATTTTTGGAATCTTACTGTCGACAAGCTGCAAGGATAAAATTGCAAAATTTATTTTCGATTCATCAAAAATGTCTGAATTGACTCGATATTCTTATGAATACAACTCCAACAAATTAGCTTCATCAAAGGAGTCAAATTTCAGAATTATGTTCGGACAGGTCGTTGATACAATGATAACTCTGACAAATTATGAATATGACAGCAAAGGTTTGCTAAAAAGAGAATCAATAAAAACTGCTCCTGATGAAGTTCCTTCATTTAAACTTTTTGATTACAACGCCAATGATTCGCTTATTCGAGAAGTGACATTATCACCCAAAAAGGACACTGTTCAATGGACAGAATACAAGTATTTCCCTGATGGAAAGAAAATGGTTTTTAGCAGAAACCTGTTTCATCATTACGATCCAAGTAAAGATTTCTTAAATCAAATGAAGGATCCGAAGTTTGACACTATCTATTATAGAATTGATTATCAATACGAAAACAATAGTTGCAAATCATCAAAAGAATATGATGGAAAGAATAATTTGATAACGTTTGTTGAGTATGAGAATCAGAATGGCAAAACTCATAAGTCAACCTATATAGCCAGAAACATTGGAATAGATGTAATTGAGAAAACGAAATATTTCGATTATTCTAAATCTGATTTGTTTCCTGACTATTTTTCAATTGGTTTAACACTAGTGTCTCGTTAAAGAATTAGAATGTTCTTTGAAATTTTTGATAATCAGTTATTTGTAGGCAGTTTTCTTGCGTGACGATTTCGGAAATACTTCATTTGGAGCAAATTCTTCAAAAAATGCACCAAGGGAAGTATGTTTTTGCTCAGATTACTGAGTTTTTACCGCGCAGAGTATTTGATGGTATTGTCCAGAAATACAATGGGAACAGGCGCACTCGAACTTTTACATGTTGGAACCAAATGCTTTGCATGGTTTTTGGGCAACTCACAAATCGCGAAAGTCTTCGGGATTTAATTGTTGCTCTGGATGCCCATAAGGCTAAATCATATCATTTGGGTCTGGGTTCAAGTGTAAATTTGCCGACACTTGCCAGGGCGAATATTCGCAGGAATTACAGGATATATGAGGAGTTTGCTTATCATCTGATCGACTATGCCCGCAGAGTTTGTGCTTGTAATGATTTTGAAGTGAAAGTCGATGGCAATGTTTATGCATTCGATTCTACGACAATTGATCTCTGTTTGAGCCTATTCTGGTGGGCAGAGTTCCGTAAAGCAAAAGGCGGGATAAAAATGCACACCCTCTATGATGTAAAAACTCAGATCCCCAGTTTCGTTCACATCACTACCGCCTCTGTCAATGATGTTAATGCGATGGACTTTATTCCTTATGAAAGAGGTAGTTATTACATCTTTGATCGTGGATATAATGATTTTGAACGGCTTTACAGAATCCAAATGCTTGAAGCATATTTTGTTCTTAGAGCAAAGGATAACCTCAAATTCAATAGGATCTACTCAAGTAAGGTTGATAAAGCAAGTGGTGTAAAATGCGACCAAATAGGAACTTTTACCAATTATAAGTCATACAGTCGTTATCCAGAAAAGCTTCGCCGAATAAAGTACTACGATATTGAAACAAATGTTGAGTTTGTTTTCCTAACAAACAATTTCGAGCTGTCAGCTATTGAAATAGCAATCTTGTACAAAAATCGCTGGCTTGTTGAGTTGTTTTTCAAGTGGATAAAGCAACACTTAAAGGTAAAAAGCTTCTGGGGACATACACCAAACGCCGTGAAGACCCAACTTTATTGTGCAATTATCTCCTACTGTTTGGTAGCAATCGTAGGCAAAGAGCTAAAAATTGATAGGTCAACCTACGAAATTTTACAAATTATTGGGATATCTCTACTGGATAAAACACCTGTAAAAGAGTTACTTACAAATAATGATTACAAAAATGTCAAAGAACTAAATTATAAACAACTGTCACTCAGTCTCTTTTAACGAGACAGTAGTGTTGGTTTAAAAGAAGATACGATCGAATATTGTAAGAATGAATTTAATAATAAATCACTTTCACTAGCGTTGCGTTGTTATTAAAATAAGTTCTTTGAAATCCTTGTTATTTCTGCATTTGCTGAGTTTTTGATTGAGCAATGATTTGAAAATCTTTTTGTGTTTATTAGCCGAAAACTTTGGCCATGAACACAGGGAAGATGGTTTTCGCTCAGATTATGGACTTCGCTCCTTATCATGTTTTTAAGTATTGTGTTAAACGGTATAATGGAGATTTCAAAGTTCAGAATCTGACTTGCTGGAAACAATTTTTGTGTATGGCCTTTGGTCAATTGACTCATCGAGAGAGCCTGAGCGATACTGCGCTATGCCTTAAACTCCAGAAAGACAAACTTTATCATTTGGGTATTGGACAGCCGTTTCATAAATCAACGATTTCCAGAGCAAATGAGAATCGGGATTGTAGAATCTTTCAGGACTTTGCCCTTAAGCTGATTGAACAGGCCAAAAATTTATATGCCAATTATAATCAATTAGATATAAAACTTAAAGGAGGCATTTTTGCTCTTGATTCGACTGTTGTTGACCTTTGCTTGTCAGTTTTTTGGTGGGCAACGTTCAGAACAACTAAATCAGCCATTAAGATTCATACTCTACTTGATCTTAAAACGTCCATACCCGAATATATTTTCATTTCTGAAGGATCCCTGCACGACGTTAATGCATTGGACGATATCAATCTACCCGCAGGAAGTTATTTGGTTATGGACAGAGCCTATGTTGATTTTGAACGGCTAAACAGACTGGCTGATGAACGGATCAATTTCGTCATTCGTTCAAAAACGAACATGAAATATGAGATTTTGAACAGTGGGCAAACAGATCCATCAACTGGAGTATTAAGTGACCAGGCAATTATACTGACGGGATTGAACACTAAACAGAAATATCCAGAATGTTTGCGACGTGTAAAGTATTATGATGCTGAAACAAAAATGATATTGGTCTTTTTGACAAACAACTTTAAAATCTCAGCTTTAACCGTAGCTGCCTTATATAAATCGCGTTGGGGTATTGAGACGTTTTTTAAATGGATAAAGCAACACCTTAAAATACAGTCCTTTTGGGGTCAAAGTGAGAATGCCGTTAAGACTCAAATCTGGATCGCCATTTCGGCATACCTGGTAGTAATAATTGCAAAACAGCAACTGAAACTGAAATATTCACTTTATGAGATACTTCAACTTATCAGCCTGGCTCCGTTTGACCGCACTCCAATTAAGCAACTCTTTGAAAATGCAGAATATCAAGATGTCAAAGAACAGAAATATATACAGTTAAAATTATTCTAAAAAAGACGCAACGCTAGTGAATTATTATTTATCTTTAGGAGTCCAACAATCCGACATTAAAATGAATCCAGCAAATCTTAAACTCTTTCTTTGGGCGCTTCCCCTGTTCATGTGTATACATGTTTTTGAGGAGTTTGCTTTTCCCGGTGGGTTCATCCGGTGGATGGCCAGCCAAAATTCAAAAAGGCTTCACAAAACCTATTACTACGTAGCCATTAATGGCATCGGCATTTTTCTGGGTGCAATTACAGCCCTCACTGCGACAAATGTAGTGGGTTATTGTTTATTCATCTGGCTTGTGACATACATGGCAACCAATGGTCTTTCCCATGCCATTGCTTCTGTTCAAGCCAGGAGATACTGTCCCGGCACCGTTACCGGGATTTTCTTGTTTGTACCCTTACTTCTTGTGAGCTATTGGGTTTTTGCCACTCAAGATTTGGTCAATTGGCAGTCTTTAGTTCTTAATGCCATTTCAGCCTTCGTAGTAGGCTACTTCTTCATTACCGTCCATCAAAATAAGAGGCTCGCTACGGGAAAGCAGGTCAAAAAAGAGTGAAAAGTCAGTGGCAAAAATGACTCCCGGAATTGGATTTATTTTGTGTCATTTTGAAACCTTTATTGTTCCCCCGAGTCAAATTTATTGTCGAATTGTCGAATTGTCGAATTGTCGAATTGTCGAATTGTCGAATTCCCCCCGCTGGTTCAAATTAATAATTTGCGTACCTTTGTTTTATGTCAAAGCTAGAGATTCAAAATATTATCATTGGCTGTCTCAAGGAATATCATCCTGAGTATGTTGGGCTTTTCGGCTCGTTCATACGAGGTGACGGGTCCGTGAACAGTGACATTGATGTTTTGGTTAGGTTCAATGAGAGTTTCTCATTGCTGCAACTGGTCCGGATAGAAAACGAATTATCTGACAAGTTGGGTATCAAGGTTGATTTGGTGACGGAAGGATCTTTGAAGAACAATCGCGTTAAGCAAAGTATAAAAAAGGATTTAAGGATTATTTACAAGGCATGAAGGAGGATGTTGCTTACATTGAACATATTCTTTTATCCATCTCAAAAATAGAAGTTTTTACGGCAAACATGACTCGAGCCGATTTTGAACAAAGTGAGATGGTTCAGGATGCCGTTATACGAAATATTGAGATTATAGGAGAGGTTTCAAAACGGATATCAAATGGTCTGAAGGCTTCTTATTTTGATATTCCATGGAGAGAAATGTCAGGAATGCGCGATAAATTGATCCATGATTATATGGGAGTCGACATTGAAGTAGTTTGGAAGACAATAAAAGTGGATATACCCCAACTATCCGTTTTATTGAAGAAAATTGATTTTTAATTAATCTCTGCAGATTTTTTTAAATAGTTCCTTATCGATACAATCAGGGGGCACTATTTGTTTCAAAACAGCCAAGACCTGATAGCTATAAACAGAAAGTAGCTTCGCAAAATTATCATCCCACTTGAAGTTTTATTATTGAAAATCACTACTTTTAAACAACTAAATCTGACCTCTTTCAGCCCTTGAAACCCAATTTTAGATGGCGTGGACTGATTTTGGCAGATGTATAAATGAGTTATCAGGAATAATTAAATTTCATCTTTATTATTATATAAAAATGCACTAGCGTTGCGTTGTTATTAAAATAAGTTCTTTGAAATCCTTGTTATTTCTGCATTTGCTGAGTTTTTGATTGAGCAATGATTTGAAAATCTTTTTGTGTTTATTAGCCGAAAACTTTGGCCATGAACACAGGGAAGATGGTTTTCGCTCAGATTATGGACTTCGCTCCTTATCATGTTTTTAAGTATTGTGTTAAACGGTATAATGGAGATTTCAAAGTTCAGAATCTGACTTGCTGGAAACAATTTTTGTGTATGGCCTTTGGTCAATTGACTCATCGAGAGAGCCTGAGCGATACTGCGCTATGCCTTAAACTCCAGAAAGACAAACTTTATCATTTGGGTATTGGACAGCCGTTTCATAAATCAACGATTTCCAGAGCAAATGAGAATCGGGATTGTAGAATCTTTCAGGACTTTGCCCTTAAGCTGATTGAACAGGCCAAAAATTTATATGCCAATTATAATCAATTAGATATAAAACTTAAAGGAGGCATTTTTGCTCTTGATTCGACTGTTGTTGACCTTTGCTTGTCAGTTTTTTGGTGGGCAACGTTCAGAACAACTAAATCAGCCATTAAGATTCATACTCTACTTGATCTTAAAACGTCCATACCCGAATATATTTTCATTTCTGAAGGATCCCTGCACGACGTTAATGCATTGGACGATATCAATCTACCCGCAGGAAGTTATTTGGTTATGGACAGAGCCTATGTTGATTTTGAACGGCTAAACAGACTGGCTGATGAACGGATCAATTTCGTCATTCGTTCAAAAACGAACATGAAATATGAGATTTTGAACAGTGGGCAAACAGATCCATCAACTGGAGTATTAAGTGACCAGGCAATTATACTGACGGGATTGAACACTAAACAGAAATATCCAGAATGTTTGCGACGTGTAAAGTATTATGATGCTGAAACAAAAATGATATTGGTCTTTTTGACAAACAACTTTAAAATCTCAGCTTTAACCGTAGCTGCCTTATATAAATCGCGTTGGGGTATTGAGACGTTTTTTAAATGGATAAAGCAACACCTTAAAATACAGTCCTTTTGGGGTCAAAGTGAGAATGCCGTTAAGACTCAAATCTGGATCGCCATTTCGGCATACCTGGTAGTAATAATTGCAAAACAGCAACTGAAACTGAAATATTCACTTTATGAGATACTTCAACTTATCAGCCTGGCTCCGTTTGACCGCACTCCAATTAAGCAACTCTTTGAAAATGCAGAATATCAAGATGTCAAAGAACAGAAATATATACAGTTAAAATTATTCTAAAAAAGACGCAACGCTAGTGAATCACTTTCATTAAGTACCGAAATTTTAAATTATGGGAAAACGATAAATCGCATATATGTTGAAGGTGGCAAGAAAATAGGTTTTATAGGCATTAACCAGTCAATGAAATTTATGATTGTTGAATCATATTCTTATTATGAAAATGGGGATTTGAAAGAAAAAAAATCTTATCATGAAAAAATTGGAAACGCCCTATAACATCACCTACCCGCAACCAGGGCAGTCATGCCAATCAAAAAGATATTAACTTTAATAACCCTGTCTGCGGGTAGCCGCAGACCGTTATGCCTCATGCTTAAAGACGACACCGAATAGAAACAATTTAACTATATAGACAGATGAGTATTAGTGACAAATTTCAAACTTTCTGCACAAATCTGAGAATGTCTCAGACAGTGGTAAACAATGTGTCAAGCCGTTACAAACAAATTACAAAACGGCTAAATCTGGATTATTACAGTAGCGATTCAGAGACTATGCACAGTTTGTATGTTGGTTCTTACGGAAGAGGTACAGCAATTCATGTCAGTGATATAGACATGCTATTTATTCTTCCTGTAAGCGTTTATAATCAATATAACGCTTATACCGTTAATGGACAATCTTCTTTATTACAAGCTGTTAAAGCTTCTATCTGCAAAACTTATTCAACGAGTTATCTAGGTGCAGACGGTCAAGTTATAAAACTAGACTTTACAGATGGAATTTGTTATGAGATAGTTCCTTGCTTCACAAATAACGATGGCAGTTTTACTTTTCCAGATTCTAATAATGGTGGAAGCTGGAAAACTACTAATCCTAAGCCTGAAATTGCTGAAATAACCTCAGCAAATACGAACTGGAATAAAAACCTTAAAAGACTTTGTAGAATGGCCAGAGCATGGAAAGACGAATGGGATGTCCCAATCGGTGGCTTATTAATTGACACTTTTGCATATAATTTCCTAAAAACGTGGGAGCATAAAGACAAATCTTTCACTTATTACGATTGGATGACAAGAGACTTTTTTGAGTATCTTAAAAACCGAACTGAAACTCAGGACTATTGGTTATCTCCTGGAGCAAATCAGTACGTATGGAGAAAGGGCAAGTTTGAATATAAGGCAAAACAATGTTATAATCTATCTTTAGAAGCATTGGAACATGAAGATAAAAATCAAGAATGGTCAGCAAATCAAAAATGGAGGCAGATTTATGGAACAAAATTCCCAAGTTAATGTACTTGAATCTCAGATTCGAGAATGTTTCGGTCGTGTGGCATGGACGCATAAAACCCAAGAAAAATGTGCCGACATTTTAATTCGTAGAAATAATAGAATCAAAATAATTCAAATTATTTTATCGGCAGCTACAACAACAGGTATTATGATAACAGTTTTCGGTGACCAAAAATGGGTCGGAATCTTGACTGCATTAATTTCTACAACACTTTTGGCTTTAAATACATATTTGAAAAATTATGATTTAGGACAAGTTGCGCAGAAACATGCAGACTGTGCTTCGGATCTTTGGAATATAAGAGAGACTTACCTTTCGCTGTTAACTGACATCAAAGCAGGAATAATTGATGTCGAATTGATAACAAGTAAGAGAAATGAGTTGCAATCTGAACTTCATAGTATTTATCATGGAGCACCTAGGTCGATTAGTGGTGCATATGATGCAGCAAGCAAAGCTCTTAAATCCAATGAAGAATTAACTTTTTGCGATGAAGAGATTGATATGTTTTTACCTAAAGAATTGAAAAAAAGCACGAAGGCATAACAAACGCTATAGCAAATGCGGGTTTGCGTGTTCGTTGAAACATTAGCAATCTTTATATACATTTGTGCTGGCAGACAGTTGAACAGCAATCTAATCCCGCACTTGCCATAGCGTCAGCCGTTAGCACCTATAAATAGAACAATTTACAAATGACAAACTAACTGATAAAATGAATGTAGAACAAATAATAAAAAATATAAAGGAATTAATTGCTGAAAATAGAATAAAATATGCAATTGAATTGATGTTAAAGACTTGTGAAAATACAGAACTTTTTGACCAAATAGTACTGCAATCTGCCAAATATGCAAATTTCGAAAAGCAAATAATTGATGATTTATTATCAACTGATGAAAAAAATATTCAATATTCAAAAATAATTAATGCTTTATTACAAATAGTTGATAAATTTATTCTTATACAAAATACAACTAATGATTTTATCGAAAAACCTGATTTGTTGAAATCTAAGAATTCTGAAAAGTTAGAATTCATTAGAAACGAAAAAAGCGAAAATAATAATGGAATTATAATTGGTAAAATTGAAAGTAATAATAGCCCAGTAAAAATAGAAAATATTCAAGGTGATAAAGTTATAATTTATAAGGAGCAAGATATAAATGAACATTTAGACCTGAAATTTAGCAAAATAAATGTAAGTATACCGTATGGATATATTTTAAACGCTATTGACGAAAATAATAAAAAATATTCTGTTTATGCTCAACCCAAAAGCCACAAAAAAGGAATGCCAAATTCGCATTCTCAGGATATTGTATTAACTTTTGATGTAACTAATCCTAATAAATCAGAAATTAGAATAATTGATTTATATATTGAAGTTAAAGAATTTCATTCTGTAAAAATTATTAAGATTTCACCAGTCGCAAGCGCCGGTGAAACTCGCAAGTATTTTTGTAATATCGAACCAATAAAACAAAAATACATTTGCAATAAACTATTTAAACATGATTATATTAAAATTTCGCAAGGTGAACTTGAACACTTTGGTGTAAATGTAAATACGACAACAGCAGGAATTTATCTAATAAGTATTTGTTTAAAGTATTCTTTTAACGGCAATGAAATCATACGTGATGTAGGGCAAGTTGATAGACATGTTGGATTTTATTAAAATATATTCGTATGAGATATTGTCATAATATTTAAAGTAAAAGACAGTTTGGAATTTAACGATAAAATAATGAAAAACAGGTGCTAACATATTATTGAGCGTTCAGTGCGGCTCTGTAATTTGATACTTTTGTGCTATTTAAAGGCTTTGGTGCGTTTTGATACTTTTGTGCTTTTTAGATACGAAAGCCGCACCGCCGCCAATAATTTTTCGTTAGCGTTCATGCGGACAGAAAAAATTGAACAACCCTAGACTATATTTATAAGATTTATAATTAAACAAAAACAAGAAATGAGAAAACTATTTTTACTAGTCAGCTTAACAATTAGTATGACAACCTATGGACAGGAAACGACTGAAAATTTGAATAAAGTATTTAGAATAAATGCACTAAGCCCAGGCGTAGAGTTTGAACTGCCGATTACGGAAAAATCCACAATCGCTGTAAATCCTGGAATTGGAATACATGGAAGTTATATGCAACTTGAATATGACTACATAATCAGTGGAGTTACATATTACATTTCACCATTTTTGGACGTGTCCTACAAAAAGATTTACAATCGGAATAAGAGACAGTCAAAAGGAAAAAATTTAAAATACAACTCAGGAAATTATTGGGGATTAAGATTGTTAACGAACTTCAAGGAAATTAAATCAAAAAACATTTATCGTATAGACGACATAAGTTTCGACTTTGGACCAACTTGGGGAATTCAAAGAGCCTATGGAAAAATGCACCTACTTTTTGATTTTGGACCTGTTTATTATTTTGACACAATAGGAAATAGTGGATTTTTTCCAATAATGCTACAGTTAAACCTTGGCTTCAATGCAAAGAAATGGTAAATGAGTATTTAAAAAATATAGCACGAAACGCTAACATCATATATAAAATATTGGGGGGTTAAGTGGTTAATTCAAAGTTTCTGCCCCGCAGAAACTTTTGTAACGGCAGACAAGTCTGTCTCCCGCAGCCCCAACATTTCATATATGCAACCGTTAGCAACCATTATGGCGCATAATAAAGGACACCCCGACTTAGTAATTTGTGCAGAAATATTCGGAATTTGATTTAAAGATGTTATCTTTGGAGATAACTTTCTGCAAATGAATAGACAAATAATATTTCATGGAAACCACTTCACCGACTTTTATAAAGAGCTCGATTTGAAGGTTAAAGAAAAGGTAAAGCATGTACTTGAGTTAATCAAGCAAGTTGACAGAGTACCTGAGAAATTTCTGGCGCCAATAATTGGATATGATGGACTTTTTGAAGTCAAAATTGAATACCAGTCAAATATTTATCGGATTTTCTGTTGTTTTGATGAAGGTAGATTGATTGTTTTGTTTAATGGTTTTCAAAAAAAGACACAAAAAACACCAAAGAATGAGATTGAAAAGGCAATGAGGTTTAAGAAAGAATATTTTGAATTAAAAAAATAAATACATGACTGATTATAAAGAAATTAAAACATTTGATGAACTCATAGAAAAAGAGCACGGTAAAATTGGAACCGACAGCCGAAATGAATATGAAGAAGGTGTCCAAATGTTCATCGTGAGCGAGATGCTAAAAGAAGCCAGAAAGACCGCAAATCTAACTCAAGAACAACTTGCCATAAAGGCAGGTACTAAAAAAAGCTATATTTCTAAAATTGAAAATGCAAAAGGTAATATTCAACTATCGACACTGATTAGGATTTTCGAAAAGGGACTAAATAAGAAAATTGGACTTACATTCTTATAATAAGTGAATTACGCGCCATAACAAAGTGTAGCGGGCAATAGGGATTTCCGTGGTATTCGAGCATTCTGCCCCGCAACAACTTCGGCGCAGCTCGACAGGTACGAAGCCCGCAAACCCTTACTGCCGCTACACTCAAACGTTATGGCGCATAATAAAGGACACCCCGACTTAGTAATTTGTGCAGAAATATTCGGAATTTGATTTAAAGATGTTATCTTTGGAGATAACTTTCTGCAAATGAATAGACAAATAATATTTCATGGAAA
>Ga0209083_1003188_pt1 | contig 14133 bp, 15 predicted proteins | sample AM7aDNAmetaG_FD_184132 | JGI IMG/M metagenome (GOLD analysis project Ga0209083, IMG submission 184132) | Freshwater microbial communities from Finland to study Microbial Dark Matter (Phase II) - AM7a DNA metaG (SPAdes) (version 3) | ecosystem: Environmental > Aquatic > Freshwater > Lake ...
TGCATTCATGTACAGCGTTTTTTCTTAACAAAGGAAAATAATAAAAGACACTCATTCAAACTATCCTGTGTGTCTGTGCTTTGCAAAATGGTAACCCAACAAGTAACTATTCGATATTAAAAACGCAGTATGTCCATAATTTTTTATAGTAACTATTAGAATATGAAAACGCTGTATATCGAGACATCAATAATCAGCTACCTCACCGGCAGAGTTAGCCGCGACCTAATCGGCGCAGCACGCCAACAATTGACCCAAGCTTGGTGGGATAGCCGATCTAACTACCAACTTTATGTTTCCGAAGTCGTTCGGAAAGAATGCGCGGCTGGCGACCCCGATGCTGCAAAAAGACGAATGGAAGCGATTGAGAGTTTGGAAATTCTTCGGGTTACAGCCGATGCTGTCGAAATTGCCAAGGCTCTTGTAAGCCATGGTATTATTCCGGGCAAGGCAGCAGAGGATGCGCTACATATTGCCATTGCGACGGTTCACAAGATGGATTTCTTGCTGTCTTGGAATTGCAAGCATATCGCAAATCCTGAGATTCAGAGACACATCGCTTTATTCCTTAAAGAACAGGGGCTGTATCTACCCTTTATTTGTACTCCCGATGAATTAGTTGGAGATTACGATGAAAGATGAAATCATTGCAGAAGTCCGGGCAATTCGTGAAGCCCACGCAGCAAAATTCAATTTTGACTTGGATGCCATCTATGAAGATATAAAGCGTAGCGAAGCGGAACATCTTGCTCGAGGAGGTAAATTCGTCGATCCACCCGCCACTACACCCGGCATCACCCATTCAGACTATCAAAAAATTCGGTTTGGTGAGCTTTAGGAACAAACCTAATAGATCGATCCATCCGGCGCATTACGCTAAAACGCTAATGCGCCCTACCTTGTGCATAAGAAATACAAAAGAAGATGTCAATGAGTTCGAAGCGCGACGGGGTTTGCAACCCCGTCGCTTATGTTTTGTGTGTGCAACCATGCCTGTCTAACCATGAACGTTACGGACGGGATTACAAATCCCGTCCGGCTGCACAGTACTCCCGATAAAACGGAGCAAAAATCAGCATTCCGCTTCGCTTCATGCAAGCTACAATTTATTTTCAAGAGAATAAGCCCATGGGAATCCCCCAACCTGTCATTTCTTTTAGTTTTGAAGATTACCTCGCTTGGGAAAGCGAACAGCCAGAAAAGCATGAATTTGTGCGGGGCGAAATTTTTGCGATGGCCGGGGCAAGACGCGCCCATGTCACCGTCAGCCTAAACCTTGCCAGTGCCTTCAAAACCCACCTGCGCGGAACCCCCTGCCGTGCCTATATGGCTGACATGAAGCTGCGAGTGGAAGCCGCCGACACCGGGTTTTACCCCGATGTCTTGGTCAGTTGCGATGCCCGCGACCATGCCGCCGATGTCTATTTGAGCCACGCAGTGCTCGTGGTGGAAGTCCTCTCCGACAGCACCGCCGCCTTTGACCGGGGCGACAAGTTCGCCGATTATCGTAAATTGCCTAGCTTGCAAGAATACGTCATTGTGGATATTGACTCGCGGCGGGTGGAATGCTTCCGTCGCAATGCCGAAAACCATTGGGTGCTGTATGATTATGCAGGCGATGGCGAATGCGAGTTTGCCAGCATCGGCTTGACCATGCTAATTTCGGAGGTGTTCGAGGATGTGGCCTAATTATGTGTCATTCTACTCCTGATTGATCGTTGTCTATAAACCAAAAACCCCATGAATAAAGCTTACGCCTCCCCGCCCCTCACTCTTTACCAGCAACTTTCGGCCTTGCCTGAAAACCTGACGGGCGAGATCATTGACGGGGAACTTTATACCCAGCCGCGCCCGTCGGGACGTCATGCATTGACGGAAAGAAGCCTGACCTTGGAACTAGCCGGGCCGTTTGACAAAGGTCGTGGCGGGCCCGGTGGCTGGTGGATCATCCCCGAGCCGGAAATCCATTTCATCCGCGACACCGTGGTCGCCGTGCCGGATTTGGCTGGCTGGCGGCGGGAGAGGATGCCGGATATCCCCGAAGGTCACCGATTTGAGGTGGTTCCCGATTGGGTCTGTGAAATCCTGTCGCCCTCCACGCTGCAAAAAGACCGCAGCAAAAAAATGCCCCTATACGCTCAGTTTGGTGTGGCCTACGCTTGGCTGGTCGATCCTTTGGCGCATTTACTGGAAGCCTATACACTGACCGAAGGTGGCTGGCTGTTGATCGCCAAACTAAAGGATGGGGATGCGGTGACCGTCCCTCCATTCGATGTCGTTGGCTTTGCCCTAAGTGATTTGTGGGCATGACACGCTGCCAGTGATTCAGTTGAGTCAGGGATGACCGCCAATATTGTTGACACAGCCGTCATTCCGGCATGGATCGCCGGAATCCAGATTGCAGGGTTGCCAACAGTCCATACCATCCATGGAGCCTAGGTTCCGGCGGTCCATGCCGGAACGACGGAGTTTTTCTTAAGTCAACAGTTGGGGATGACCGCCACCCCCAGCAGTTCTCAGTTTGGGCCAGTAACGATAAATATAATAAACGATTTTAAAAGGGTTAGTTCATGGGAATTCCCCAACCTGTCATTGCATTTAGTTTTGAAGATTACTTAGCTTGGGAAAGCGAACAGCCAGAAAAGCATGAGTTTGTGCGCGGCGAAATATTTGCGATGGCGGGGGCAAGGCGTGTCCACGTCACCGTATCCGGCAATCTCTTCGCTGGCTTCAAAACTCATCTGCGCGGAACTCCCTGCCGTGCCTATATGGCGGACATGAAGCTGCGGGTGGAAGCCGCCGACACCGGGTTTTATCCCGATGTGATGGTCACCTGCGATGCCCGCGACCATGCCGCCGATGTCTATTTAAGCCACGCGGTGCTAGTGGTGGAAGTCCTCTCCGACAGCACCGCCGCCTTTGACCGGGGCGACAAATTTGCCAATTATCGCAAATTGCCCAGCCTGCAAGAATACGTCATTGTGGATATTGACTCGCGGCGGGTGGAATGCTTCCGTCGCAATGCCGAAAACCATTGGGTGCTGTATGATTATGCAGGCGATGGCGAATGCGAGTTTGCCAGCATCGGCTTGTCCTTGCCACTGGCTGCGGTGTTTGAGGATGTGGAATATGATCCCACCTAGCGAGGTTGGAGACTTGCCGTTTAAAGCCTCGCCCTGACAATTTCAGCAATTTCCCCATCGGTAAGCGTCACAGGATTGGTCAACATGCTATTGCCACGCGCATTGGCGACAATCCTGTCCACATGCGAGGGTTCCACACCGAACTCCCCCAGCCTTTTCAATCCCAGAGTTTCGGTCCACTCACGCAACAAGGCGATTAAAGCCGCCCACGCCGCCTCGTTATTAGGGAAGGAGCGGCGGCACAACAGCGCGGAGGCTTGCGCATATTTTTCCAACGCAGAATGGCCCAATGAGCGTTCCCGTAATGCCCGGATATTGACGGCCGTCGCCTCGGCCACCAAAGTTCCGCAAGCAAGCCCATGAGGTATCGGATAAAACGCCCCCAACGGGGCAGCCAAGCCATGCACAGAACCCAAGCCGGCTTGCGCCAGAGTAATACCCGACAATAAAGCAGCATAGGCCATGGAAGCCCGGCCCGCATTGGCCTGTTCGCCTTCACCGCCGCGCCAGGCGTTGAAAAATCCTTCGCTGAACGCTTCCATGCCGCTCTTAGCCAAAGCATCGGTGAACGGATTGGCGCGGACAGAAACAAAAGACTCTAACAACTGTGTGAAGGCATCCATGCCATCCGCAGCAATCAAATCTGGGGGACACGTGGCTAACAAATCGGGATCGACCACGGCGTATTGTGCAACAAGGGATTCGTGGCGGAATGATTTTTTGAATTCGCCAGTGATGCTCAACACCGAATTCTTAGTCGCCTCGCTTCCCGCCCCGGCGGTGGTGGGTACGGCAATAAAGGGAATGGACGGGCCAATGTAAGGGATGTTCCGTCCGACCCCTTCAAGATGGTCCATGACCGAGTTCCCATGGGGAAGCAAGCCCGCGATTGCCTTGGCGGCATCCAACACACTGCCGCCGCCAATGCCCACCACCACCTGAATTCCACGCCCGATAAATCGCACGACAGCCTCGTCCACCACTGCCGGGGATGGCTCACCGCTTACCGTCAACTGTTCAAAGCCGACGCCCACTTCGGCCAGACCCTGTATCAACCTTTCCCAATTAGAGGATTGCCTAAAGGAACGAGCGCCGGTCACAACGAGAGCCTGTTGCCCAAACTGACGTAGCAACGCCGGCAGTTGCTTGATCTGCCCTTGACCAAACACGATGGAAGGTAAGCGGCTAATTGAAAAAGGGGATACGAGCATAGTTATTGCCCTCCCGACCTTGCACGCGCTATCTTGCGCTTGTGCAACCAGATATAGGCCGCCGCCAGCAAGACGCAAAAGGCGATCACGTCAATCACCGCCTCGTGCGAATAACGCAAGATCAATTCTTGATTCTCGCCTATGAAGTAGCCGATCCAGGTCAACACGGACACCCAAATCGCAGCACCCAGCAAAGTGTAGGCGGTGAACTTGAGATGGTTCATTCCAGCCAGCCCCGCTGGCAGGGATATCAAATGCCGGACCACCGGCAACAAGCGCCCGATAAAAGTCGATATTTCCCCGTGTTGATTGAAGTAATTCTCCACTTTCTCAAAGTGTTCCTCGGTAATCCAAACATATTTGCCATATTTCAACAACAGCGGACGCCCCAGATAACGGGCAGCGAAGTAATTGGCATAGGCACCGATCAGGCTACCTAATGTGCCGCTCAAGATCACCCATAGCATGTCCATTTTGCCCTGTTGGACTAGATAACCAGCCGGTGGCATGACCACTTCGCTGGGGATGGGGAATATTGAACTTTCCATCGCCATCAGCAAAAAAATCCCCGTATAGCCCATCGCGCCGATGGTGGAAACCAGCCAATTGATTGCTTCGTGTATCACTTAATAGTTCCTGTGTGTAGTTGAGAGTGGGTGGTGTAGTTAGATGGAACCATTTTTAAATGCCAATGTCTATATTAACACGAGATGTGAGCACTTCTCATTTTGGCAAAAACCCTCTTACCATAAGCTTCATTTTCACTATTGCGTTGATCCATCGCCCAACGTATACTTTACAGTGAGCTTTATCAAAAGCGATAACCCTTTAACAACCACTTCTGGAGGTAGGCGACATGAAATGGGAAACACCTAGCTACACCGATCTGCGTTTTGGCTTCGAAGTCACAATGTATATCTGCAACCGTTGATCCGGTGTTGATTTTAGGGAAACGGGGTTCACACCTTGCCTGTGTGGCCCCGTTTTTCTTTATGTGCCGGGTTAAACGGCCCTAGCCATCAACCTCACTGCCATTAAGTTAAGCCGTCATTCCGGCATGGACCGCCGGAATCCAGATTGCAGGGATGCCAACAATCCATGCCATCCATGGAGCCTAGGTTCCGGCGATCCCTGCCGGAACGACGAGTTTTTTCTTAATTTAATGGCAGTGAGCCATCAACTTGGCCTACCTAATTCACAAACTTGCCATGAAAATCAGAGTTTTGGGCGCTGGCGCCGGCGGCGGATTCCCGCAATGGAACTGCAACTGCCACAACTGTAAACGCGTTCGCACGGGGGAAATCCGCGCCAGACGCAGAACGCAATCATCCATCGCCGTCAGCAGCGATGGCAACAACTGGCTTTTGTTCAATGCCTCGCCAGACATTCGCACACAATTGGAAGCCTTCGCTGAAATCCAGCCCAAACATGGCATTCGGGATAGCGGCATCAAAGCAATCTTGCTGATTGATAGTCAAATTGACCACACCACGGGCCTGTTAATGCTGCGGGAGTCCACTATCCCACTGGAAATTTATTGTACCGAACCGGTCAAGCAGGATCTGTCTTCCGGCTTCCCGCTATTCGTGATGCTTGAACATTATTGTAAAATTAACCACCATAGCGTTCCGCTGGATGGAAGCGGCTTTTCCATACCCTTGATAGACGATCTGCGCATCCACACCCACGCACTGAAAAGCAAGGCACCGCCTTATTCTCCCCACCGCCACGACCCCCACCCTGGCGACAATATAGGCGTTGTCATCGAACAAATTTCCACCGGTCAGAAAGTTTATTATGCGCCTGGTTTGGGCGAAATAGAGCCACATGTTGAACAAACTGCACAAAACGCCGACTGCGTGTTGGTCGACGGAACCTTTTGGCAACATGACGAAATGTCGAGGGCCGGCATTTGCGAGAAGCTTGCTTTGGACATGGGCCATTTGCCCCAATCTGGCAAGGGTGGCATGATTGAGTTCTTGAACTCTAAAGCGGCAAAGCGGAAAATATTGATCCACATCAACAATACCAATCCGATTCTGGATGAAGATTCACCGGAACGGAAAGCGCTGGATGAAGCCGGTATCGAAGTCTCCTTCGACGGCATGGAAATCAACCTGTGAGACAAACATATGACAACTGAAAATCAAGCTTGGAGCCGTGAAGAATTTGAATCCCAACTGAGGGCCAAAGAAAAGTATTACCATATCCGCCACCCCTACCATTTACTGATGGCTGAAGGCAAGCTGGACAAAGGGCAAATCCAAGGATGGGTGGCAAATCGGTTTTATTACCAAATCAAAATCCCGGTCAAAGATGCAAACATCCTTGCCAATACCCCGGACCGCGAAATCCGTCGTGTGTGGATTCAACGCATCCATGACCACGATGGCTGGGGCGAAGATGACGGTGGCATTGAAGCATGGACCCGCCTAGGCGAAGCAGTCGGCATAGCGCGTGAGGAATTATGGTCTCAAGAACTCGTATTGCCCGGTGTAAAATTTGCGGTTGACGCTTATGTCAACTTTGCCCGCAATGCGCCTTGGCAGGAAGCGGCCTGCTCCTCATTGACTGAAATGTTTGCCCCAACCATACACAAGCAGCGGCTGGCTGGCTGGCCGGACAAATATCCTTGGATAGAAGCCGAAGGATTGGCGTACTTCCGCAAGCGCGTGACTCAGGCAAGCCGAGACGTGGAACACGGTCTATCCATTACCTTGGAACATTTCAAAACTCGCCAGCAACAAGATCGGGCTCTGGAAATCCTGCAATTCAAGCTCGACATATTGTGGACTATGTTGGATGCCATGTGGCTGGCCTACATAGACCGGAAACCTCCGTACTTCAATGTGTAAGGCAATGCCCTAAGGACGACTACACCCAACGGTAATGTAAGATGACGCTTGATACGACCAAAACTTTAAATTTCTCACCCTTCCTTCGTTTGCAATGGGAAGAAGCTCAACAAAAACATGTAATTCTCTACCCAGAAGGGATCGTCGAGCTTAATGTCCCGTCCACCGAAATACTGAAACTGTGCGACGGAGCACATAACGCAGAAGACATCCTTGTCGAGCTTGAGGAAAAATTCAAGCAGCCGGGGTTAAAAAACGACATTTACGGATTTCTGGAGGTCGCAATTGAAAATGGCTGGGTCAGTTAACGACAGAATCTCCCCTCCCCGTTGGTTGCTGGCGGAACTGACCTACAGTTGCCCCCTGCAATGCCCTTATTGCGCCAACCCGATAGATTTTGCCCGCATCAAAAGCGAGCTAAACACCGAAGATTGGCTGCGCGTACTCAGCGAGGCACGGGCAATGGGCGCGGTGCAACTCGGCTTTTCCGGTGGAGAACCACTAGTCCGCCCAGATTTGACCGAGCTTGTGAAACACGCACGGCAACTCGGTTATTTCAGCAACCTGATAACCTCAGGCTACGGCATGACTGAAGCCAAGATCGTTGAACTGAAAGAAGCCGGACTTGATCACATACAGGTCAGCATCCAATCCCCTGAAAAGACCCTAAACGATGAACTGGCCGGTACTGAATCCTACGACCACAAAAAGGAAGTCGCCCGGCTGGTGAAAAAGAACGGCTACCCGATGGTGTTATGCGTGGTGATCCACCGCAAAAACATTCATCAAATGCACGATATTTTGGCAATGGCTAGCGATTTGGGCGCAGATTACCTTGAACTGGCCAACACCCAATACTACGGCTGGGCTCATTTAAACCGTGACCAACTGCTACCGACCAAAGAGCAATTTGTTGAAGCCGAGTCTATCGCGCAAGCCTACAAGGAAAAGGTCAAGGGTAAGATGAAAATCTACTACGTGGTCCCAGACTTCTACGAAGACCGCCCGAAAGCCTGCATGAACGGCTGGGGCACCACTTTCCTAACCATCGCCCCGGATGGAACCGCCCTGCCCTGCCACTCCGCCCGCGAATTGCCGGGGCTGGATTGCCCGAATGTCAAGGACATGAGCGTCCACGACATCTGGCATCATTCCGCTGCCTTCAACCACTTCCGTGGATTTGAGTGGATGAAAGAACCTTGCCGGTCATGCCCCGAGAAAACCAAGGATTTCGGCGGATGCCATTGCCAAGCCTACCTACTCACTGGCGACATGCACAACACGGACCCGGCCTGTAGCTTATCCCCCGACCGGCAGCGGGTATACGATGCGATTTTCCAGGCTCGCCATGATGCCGAATCCGCTAATGCGAAACCTTTGATTTTCCGAAATCCTAAGAATTCGAAAGCCCTAACCTGAGATCAACTTTCCCACTGTTTGTCACGACAGACTAGGGGCTGGAGCAATACCATTAAGTTAAGCCGTCATTCCGGCATGGACCGCCGGAATCCAGATTGCAGGGATGCCAACAATCCATGCCATCCATGGAGCCTAGGTTCCGGCGATCCCTGCCGGAACGACGAGTTTTTGCTCAACTTAATGGCAGTGAGGGGCTGGAGGGGTTCTTTACCATGACTACAAGCCAGTTTGGCATCATCGCCATTATCGCCTACCTTGCGGCCGGGGCTGCGCTAGTCCATTCCCTGAATACAGACTATATCGCCTCGAAAAACAGTTCCTGGCAACGCCTAAGAGTTTTAGGCCTAGGCTGGCTTGCCGCTGTGCTGCACGCAGCCAGCCTGACCGACATGTGCGACCGCGCAGGAACCGTCAATTTCAGCTTCCTTAGCGTTTCGTCCCTGGCCAGCTTGATTATCGTCGCCATATTACTGCTGGCCGCCTTGACCAAGCCCGTGGACAAGCTCGGCGTGGTTATCTTTCCGTTGAACGCAGCAATCATTTTTTTGAAGCTTGCCGTCCCGGAAGAGGCACATGCGCTTAAAATCCATTCTTGGCAAATGGATTTGCACATCTTAGTTTCCATGCTTGCTTATAGCTTCCTCAACATAGCCGCATTGCAGGCGCTGCTTTTGGCATTACAAGACTGGCATCTACGCAGTCACCGCGCCAAGGGGCTTATACGCTCCCTGCCGCCCTTGCAAACCATGGAAAAACTATTGTTCCAACTCATTGCCGCTGGCTTTGTGCTGCTCGGACTTTCATTGTTAAGCGGATTTTTGTTCGTGGAAAACCTTTTCGCGCAGCATTTGGTCCACAAGACCGTGCTGTCTATTTTCGCCTGGTTGGTTTTCGGGGTTTTGTTGCTAGGAAGAAGCCGCCAAGGTTGGCGTGGTCAAACTGCCATTCGTTGGACTCTAGGAGGCTTCATCTCATTGATGCTCGGCTACTTCGGCAGCAAGATGGTTTTGGAATGGATATTGAACCGGCACTGACCGTCTTAAAAAGCCTCCTGATTAGGAAGATGCTTCACTATTCCGTCATTCCGGCATGGATCGCCGGAATCCAGATTGCAGGGATGCCCCAAAGCCCGCGCCGTCCATGGAGCCTAGGTTCGGCGATCCACACCGGAACGACGACGTTTTGAGTTTAGCCGAAACATCTTCCTAATCGGGAAAAACCTTGTCACACGAAAGCAAATGAGAACCCTCTTACTATTATTATTATTTCAGGGTCCACATAAGGCATTCGTGCAACAAGCTATCTAACTATCGACTCCTTATTGGCGGTTTTGTTATTTTTTCTATTTCCTGCGAAAATCACTGCTGATGTCCGAACCGCCACTAATTCCAAACTCTTATTTTTTGTTTTGCATCTGCTTTTCCACTTCGGCCTTGAGCTGCTGCTGGGCTTCGCCTGCCCCGCTAACTTCCATTTCTCTGGACTTCAGCAACAGCACCAACGCAATCGTTACAACGATAAGACCGGCTATGTAAAGCCAAAAATTGTCTTTTTCCTGTTCCATCGTAAGCTACCTCGATATTTAAAATTGTTTAAAAAAACGCCTCTTTGGACGTTAGCAAAAGGCTTTGTAGGTGTCTTGTACACCACCTACCCTGCCAGAGCCAGGCTCAAACCCACAACCCTAGCGAGTGGTTACCATTTTAATTTCGTGAACACTTCATTTCAATAGATTTCGTAATTTTTTTTAATCTAGATCAAAAAATAACTGTCAAAGCATGTCTACGTGGCTCATTCGACATACGATTGCCTGATTACCAAGATGCTTCAGCCAATGGCAAAAGCATCGTCATACCGGCCGGGATGCCAAGGCAATGCTGTTCACACACCCCTCCCCCCGAGGGGGGCAATGCTGTTGAATTAAGCCCTGCAACTCCCTCCCCGACAGGGGGAGGGTTAGGGTCACTGCCATTAAGTTAAGCGTTTAATCGGAACGCCAAGCCCCAGCTTGGCATCAGGGTGTACCGCGCCAAGCTGGGGCTTGGCGCTCCCAGAAGGAACGCCAAGCCCCAGCTTGGCAAGGTGGTTTGCGGAGGAATTGTTCGTGATTTTCGTGGACAATTCATTTCTGTTTTGGTGGATTCATTATTAGAAATCACCCTACTCCGCAACGAAGTCACTTGCGACTCTGCCAGGAACACAGACTCATCAAATCACTTTGGAGAAGCGCACCTTATCATCGTCCTGGCTGTTCAGGTAAAAGTCGAAAACCATGCAAATATTTCGGATCAACAGCCGGCCTGCGGGAAGCACCCGAAGACTGCCCCGCTCAACGGCAAGCAACCCGTCACCTTGCATTTTAGACAACTGCACCGTTTCGGCGGCGAAATACTCCCAAAAGTCGATGCCGTAACGCGTTTCGTAGCTTTGTATTTGTAATTCGAAATGGCAAATCAGTTGGTTAATGACATCCCGCCGCAAAACATCATCCCAAGTCAACTCCACGCCACGGAAAACCGCCAAATCGCCGTTTTCCATGCGCTTTTGGTATTGCTCCAAATCGCGCTCGTTCTGACTATAGCTGTTGCCAACCCTTCCGATGGCGCTGACCCCCATCCCCACGATATCGCAATCGCCATGGGTGGCGTAACCTTGAAAGTTACGCGACAGCTTACCTTCGCGCTGGGCAACCGCCAATTCATCAAATGGTTTGGCGAAATGGTCCATGCCAATGTAAACATACCCAGCATCGGAGAGCCTCTCGATGGCATGGCGGAAGATGCGTAATTTCTCCTCGGGCAAGGGCAAGGCACTTTCGTCAATCTGGCGCTGCGTCTTAAACAGATGCGGCAAATGCGCATAGTTGAAGACTGAGATACGATCTGGGCTGGCATCAATGACACGGTTCAGCGTCTTATCGAAGCTGTCAACCGACTGGAACGGCAGACCATAGATGAGGTCCAGGCTGACCGACTTGAACCCCGCCCCACGGGCGGCGTCTATAATCCCCAAGGTCTGTTCTTCGGACTGGATGCGATTGACAGCCTGTTGCACCGTCGGATCAAAATCCTGCACCCCCAGGCTTAACCGGTTAAAGCCAAGATCGCGGAGGAAAACGATCCGCTCGGGATCGACAGTACGGGGATCAATCTCAATCGAGTATTCGCCGTCGTCGATTAGGTGAAAATGCCTGCGGGTTTCTTCCATTAACCGCCCCATCTGTTGCTGGTTCAGGAATGTCGGGGTGCCGCCGCCCCAATGCAATTGTTCAACCTTGCGGCTTTTATCAAACAGCCCCCCCTGTTTTTCGATTTCCAAGGAAAGGCAATCGAGATAGCGCACCGTATGCGCTTGGTTTTTCGTCACCACCTTGTTGCAAGCACAATAAAAGCAAACCGTCGCACAAAAAGGAATGTGGAAATACAGCGACAAGGGCGCCGGCTTCTGTTCCTCGTTGGTGCCATGGGCGTGTTTATAATAATGGGAGACAGCGTAACCATCGTTGAACTGCACGGCGGTGGGGTAGGACGTATAACGCGGACCCTGCCGGTCGTAGCGGCGGATCAATTCCCGGTCAAAAACCAATGTCAATTCTGTCATTTAACGTATCCAATCTCGATTCAAATTTGTTGTATTATTGACCCTTGTTACGTAGTAGGTCGGCAACCCTTTGCCGACATAGACGTACATTATGTAAGTAACTTGTGATATAAAAAACGCTGTAACGCGTAGGAGTGGGCAATGCCCACGAATGATTGGACCCTCGACAATCGTGGTCAGTTTTATCGCGGTCATGGCCCGCTCCTACAAATTATCCAACGGACTCGCCACTCCCCTTCCGCCCCGGTTCAACACATGGGTGTAAATCATCGTCGTCGCCACGTCTTTGTGGCCCAACAACTCCTGCACCGTGCGGATATCATAACCCGATTGCAACAAATGCGTGGCGAAGCTGTGCCGCAGTGTGTGCGGAGAGGCCGGCTTGCTGATATCCGCATCGCGCAACGCCTGCTTCATAGCCCGTTGAATGGTCTTCTCGTCGGCGTGATGCCGCCGCGTCACATCCGAGCGCGGATCGACCGAAAGCTTCGTAGAAGGAAAGACATACTGCCAACCCCACTCCCTACCCGCGTTTGGGTATTTAATATCCAAGGCATTAGGCAGGTAAACACTGCCGAAGCCCGCCCGCAAATCATCTTGGTGCAAAGCCTTGACGCGGGCCAAATGCACCTTGAGCGGTTCGACCAAGCTGTCCGGCAGCATCGTCACCCGGTCCTTGAAACCCTTGCCGTCGCGCACGATCAACTCGCGACGCTCGAACTCCACGTCTTTAACCCGCAGCCTCATGCACTCCATCAGCCGCATCCCCGTCCCGTAGAGCAGCTTCGCAATCAACTGCTGGGTGCCTTTAAGGCGGTCCAGCACATTTTTCACTTCTGCCTGCGTCAGCACCACCGGCAAGCGCTTGGGAACACTCGCCTGAGCTACATTATCCAGCCACGGCAACTGGACTTCCAAAACCTCGCGGTATAAGAACAACAGCGCCGCCTTCGCCTGGTTCTGCGTCGAAGCCGACACGCGCCCTTCCACCGCCAGATGCGTCAAAAAAGCCTCAACCTCGGCGGCCCCCATTTCCTCCGGATGGCGTTTTTCGTGGAACAGCACGAAACGCTTGACCCAATCCAGATACGACTGCTCCGTGCGGATGCTGTAATGCTTCAGGCGAAGCTTGCCACGCACCTGTTCCAACAATTTCGGCTTTGCGTATGAAGGTGTATCAGAGTTTTTCATTCGGGGTTTTTTTTCATAAAATGGACATTGACACCCTAGAATTAGGAGGTGTAAAATTTTAATTATACGCTTACTTAGGCGTAAAGTAATACGCCTGTTAGGGTGTCAGCAGCATATAATTTGGCTAGAAAACCAGCAATTATCAACTTGCTCAAAGTCACGTCTCATTATCACTCAAAATCACGTCATTTCGGCAAGGATGCCGAAATCCAGGCCATGGACGGTAAGGTAATATCCAATAAAGAACATCCCATCCAAAGGCCAAGCTGGTGCTTGGCGCTCCCAGAAGGAACGCCAAGCTCCAGCTTGGCAAGGTGATTTGCGAAGAAGGTGTTTGTGATTCTCGTGGACAATTCATTTCGGTTTTGGTGGATTCATTATTGGAAATCACCTTACCTGACCGCCCCCGCACAGATCCCGGCGTGCGGAATTACCGCACCGGGCTCCTCAATGGCACTCGCTTCGCACTGGCGGTAATCGCCCGATTGCTATTCTCCACAGTGAGGTTTTCATTTGTTCTCCAGTCCTACATGTCCGGCAGATGTTTCCTATGTGGACTACGTACCATTGCTGGCCCCTTCCCCATGTGAACGGCTCTCCCGTCTCCGAGTAGTATGGGCCAGTCTGACTTCCCAACGGCCTTCCGCCCGCCTTCTATTGGGTTGGCAAGGCGTACCTGTCTTCAGGTTGGGTTTAGGTTTCGGCATACTTCAG
>Ga0209083_1003190_pt1 | contig 14118 bp, 7 predicted proteins | sample AM7aDNAmetaG_FD_184132 | JGI IMG/M metagenome (GOLD analysis project Ga0209083, IMG submission 184132) | Freshwater microbial communities from Finland to study Microbial Dark Matter (Phase II) - AM7a DNA metaG (SPAdes) (version 3) | ecosystem: Environmental > Aquatic > Freshwater > Lake ...
AAAAACAGGAAAATGTCAGTTAGTGCGGTAAAATTCAACTTTTTAAAATTTATATCACACATTATCAGATACTTAAAAATCAGAAATTGACAAAAAAACCAAAGCGTCACAAGTCAGGAAATATAAGTGCCTAAAGTGAGCTAAAGTGCCTAAAGTGAGCTAAAGTGCCTAAAGTGAGCTAAAGTGCCTAAAGTGAGCTAAAGTTATGTGACAAACACTGCCAACTGCCGCTGCCACTGCCGCTGAATTATTCTAGTCATAAAATTTCCACGAAACCCCTAATTTAAAAGCCCTTCCCTGAAGCGGGTAATCGGGTACGCTGTAATAATTGTATCCGGAAAAACCTTGGTTTAAATGGGTGAGTTTTGCAAAAATATTAGCTCTTTTAATCCTTAGGTTGATAAAGAAATCAAACATAGGATAATTGCCTGTTAATGTGTTCGTTTGCAGATAAAATTGCCTTGTGACAGGCATGTAATTATAACCATAGTAAGCTGTGTTGTAATAAAAATCTATACCTGTTTGAGTGTATAATGCCTTCTTAAACAAATGAACGCTCCAGTAGAAGCTGTGATTATTTACGAGCACTGGTAAAGGAATGATTTTTTTATTTGATGTGTATTGCACACGAATGCTGTTGTCTAAACTGAAAGGTCCAATATTAAAAAGTTTTGATAATGAGGCGCTTACAACCTGAATGGCATTATTATATTGCTTAGGTCTGGCAAAAAAATCATAATAAACATAATCAGTTATCTGATTAATTCCGATTTCTGTTTTGTACCCTTTTAAAAAGCATAAAATACTTAATCTTTTACTGTTAGTTTTATCAAAACTATAGTTCCAGACAAAGTGATTTGATATATACTGACTATAATGGTAGGCAGGTTGGTAATTATCTAAAGAAGCTTTTAGAATAATGCTGCTTTCACTATTGAAATTAATTTTTCCTGCTGCATTGAACCCTGCGTCACTCTTGTTATAACCACCATTAATTATATAACCGCCAATAGTTAATGCTATTTTTTCGCTTGGATTAAAATAAAGTTTGATTTTGGGAATATATTGGCTTATAAAAGATTTTTCGCGATTAACACGGATAAGCGTATCAATAAGGTAAGTTATAAATTGCCTGTGGTCAATATACTGATGCTCTATACCTAACTCAGCATAAATGATAGGTTTATCTTTTTTATTTCTCTTAAAAACCTGCGACAGCATTATTTCATTGCTTAGTACCTTAGCTGAGGTTGAATCGCCCGTATAGGCATATTCGTAATTAATAATCGGATAAAAAGCATAAGAAGGATTTTCATCAATATATGCCAATGTAGTCCTTTCATAATGTAATGTGTGCGTTAACCGGGTATTAAAAAGAGTAGATTTTTTTGATGCTAATGAGTCATCCGAAACTTTTTTATTGAAATTAAGATATTGCTTTATATAAATTCCTCGTTCTTTGACGCGATTTTGTGCACTTACAAGCTTTACATCAAATAAATCGGGGCGGTCCAGCAGTTGTGATGTAAATTCAGTTATATCGTACAAACCACCATTTTCATAATTATACCACTTATTGGCAATGATATTTCCTAAAATAGTATATCTGTTTCCGGGATATCTGTAATTAGTCGAAATCACAAAATTGGTTATATCTGTTTTTTGTCTTCGATAGGCTCCTAATGAATTGATAATGTTGAAGTTCAATGAAATATTAAGTTGTTTATTTACATTCTGAGTGTGAATAACTTTTAAAATTTGCTCTTTACTGCCACCCATAACATAATACAAGTCAGAAAAAGGAGAACTCACATTATAATATTTTATCTCGTCGTAAACAGGCATATAAGCACGGAAAGAATTCTCTCCCAAATCGAAACCGGGCTTGTAATTTAAATCAAAAAAATAGCTTTTGTAGGCTTTGCCACTGTTACCCAGAAAAGCACAACCGGTTAAGGGTTCGTATCTTTGAAAAGCATTAAGGGATGTATCTACAGGTGTAAAAACAATGCCTGAAATAGCGTCAAATTGTTCCTGAAAGCAATACCTGTGAAAAACAGTATCAACCTTAGCACCCGATGTGCCTTTTGCTGCTTTCAACTTCGTAGTATCCTGAATAGCTTTTTGCTTGGTAGTGTCTTGAACAAGTTTTAGCTTTGTCATATCTTGAGCAGATAACAACGGAATACATATTACTAACAGTAGAAAGATAAATAAATATTTAATTAATGTTTTTACCATTTGAATAAATAGACTTCAAAATTAATATTTATTACTAAATTTGAAAGATTATTAATATTTGGGATAACTCAAAATGGTAAATTGTTTAAAACGCATTTCCTTTTAATTATTTAAAAATTAAAATATTAGATTATGAAAAAACTAATTTTAATCTCATTATTCGTTGGCGTTGCAGGTTTTGTCTTCTCGCAAAATAACCTTAAACCTGTCAGTATAAACGTTTTTAAAAACGGTCAGTATTACATTGTTAAAGAAGGTAATCTGGCAGTAAAAGATGATTATGCTGTTATGGAACTTCCGAACAGTCCTCTCCTGAGCACTTTTTGGATATATACAGCAAATGACGTTAAAATAAACCAGGTTACTTATATGACTGATACTTTGAAAAAACTTAAACCAACATTAAGTATTTTAGAACTTATAGAAGCTAACATAGGCAAAAAAATAAAATTTAACTACAAACTAAACGATAAAGATATTCGTGAAGTTAGTGGTACCATTGCTGAATATATAAAAAATTACGGCCTATTAAAACTAAAAACTAACGATAATAAAACAACATTTCTTTATGCCAATAATATTCTGGATATTACATTTGATGAAAGCCCCTACGAAAAGATTAACAGCGATTCACTCTACAAGCTGGCCAAAATAAAACTGGATAAGAATCTTTCAAATGTTGCTCTTAAAGCTGTATATATGCAAAGTGGCATGCAATGGTTACCTTCTTACTGCATAAAGATAATAAACGACAAGGAGCTTCAGATTGAAATGAAAGCCATAGTGGAAAACTATGCAGAAAGCGTTGAAAATGTTGACCTTACACTTACAGTAGGTGCACCACAATTTTACTTTAATACTACAGGTGACCCAATAGGGTATAATTATCTTACGAACCTTTATACTATTAGACCACCTGCCACACCAGCTATAGCAGCTCAATCATATTACAGCAATGCGATTATGTCTGAAGAAAGCAGAAGTGAAGATATTGCGTATAATGATCATTCGACCTATGAAACACAGGGAGAGAAAACCAATGACCTGTACATGTATAAGTTAGGTAAAGTAAATTTGCCTTGTAAAAGCAAAACGAGTTTTCAGATTTTTTCTGTAAAAGTATCTTATAAAGATGTATATGAAGTTAATATGGGCGATGTTTCCAATTACTCCAGTTACGGCTATATAAATCTAGACCCTGAAAAGAGATATGATGTGTTTCACTCCTTGCTCATTACAAATGGTACCAATTATCCTTTTACTACGGCACCTGTATTTGTTCTGAACGAACAGTCTCAGCCACTGGCTCAGGACCAGATCAAATACACTCCGATGGCTTCTAATTGCTCTGTTCAGCTTTCTAAAGCCGGCGATGTGATAATTAAATATAAAGAAGAAGAAATGAAAAAAGAAGAGGCTGTAAAACGTATCGGAAAAATTACATATAATAAAATTACGATAAAGGGGACTGTTAATATTGAAAATATGCAAAATAAGAAAATTGAGCTTAATATTAATAAAGATGTGATAGCCAATGTGATAGCCATAAGCGATAGCGGTAAGTCTATCAAATCGGGCAAGTACCTTAATCTTAACCCTAACAGTAAAGTCAACTGGGATTTACAGTTGAATGCAAAAGATAAAAAAGAAATAACTTACACTTACGAGGTTTTTGTTAACGCTAGTTTGGGCGGCAGCTACTAAAATTCCAAATTCCAAGGATTAAAAGTTACATAGAAAAAATAATTAAAAAAATATTCTTTGAAGAAGAATGTTTTCATTGAAATTTGTGGCTTGGAGCTTAAGTCTTGGGGCTTACATTAATTAGTAATTTGCAAAGTAGTGCCGTTATAATATGTTTTGTAACTTTTTAAAGAAATTTTTGCAGGTCCGTTTACTACAGAACCATCAATTAATAAAAAACGTGAACCACAAGAAGAGTCTATTGCTGTTATACCATTAGCTTCCACATCAACCCTTTCTTTTTCTATAGATGGTTTGTACGGACATGCTCTGTCATAAGCACAAAATTCATCAATCGAATTACGATATATAATAATCCCCTTATAGCCTCCTGTAACATAAACCCAACCTCCTACCGATGTTAAATTTGTAAATTGAGGAGAACTTAAACTAACATAAAAATTAACAAAAACATAAGGAACAGGATCATCATTTTTCTTACAATTGGAAAAGAAAAATAAGAAAATGATTAAAAAAGTCGTTTGTATATTAAAAAAGCTTCTTATAAATTTCATTTAAGTTTAATAGAAATAAATATAACTGAAAAAAAACGTACTTATTTTGTTGTAAATATAAGAATTAATATTAATTATGCTGTTCAAAAAATTATGCTTTATGATAATGCCCAAGTTTCGAAGTTTTATTTTTATTTTAATGTTATTTGTTTGTTTGCCTTTTTATTCATGTCACAGAAGAATTGCCGGAGAAGCTCAAAGTGCCGATAAAATTGAAAAGATGCAGGAAGAGAGAAAAAAAGAAGGTGATAAGGAGTATGAATTGGCTTTAAAACACGTCATGGATATACAGACAAAAGAAACCCGTAAGCGCATGAAGCAGGATAGAAAAAAATCTGAAAGACTTATGGCCGGTAAACCCGAAAAAACTTTCTTCCAAAGGCTTTTTGAACGTCAACCCAAAAAAGAAAAACCAAAACCAAAGAAAACATAACCTTTTATAGATATACTGCGAACCTTTAAAATCTTAACTTTTATTGGACTGAAATTGTAAAATTGATATATTGCCTGACTACCGGACAGGCAGGCTAAATTGTTGTAAAACAGTCACTAACTACATAAATAACAATTTAACAATGTTAACAATATAACCATTCAATATATAGAGCTTGTTATGCATTGATGTAATTTTTCTGCCTTTAACTGATTTTAAATTGCATTTTGTTAATATTTATTTTATTTTTACGATATTGCAATTTTATTAGAACTTACCTAAGTATTATAAGATAATAATATGTTGAGAAACACTTTTATTGTTTGCCTTTTCTCGTGTGTTATAAACACTGCTGTTACCCAACCCCTCAGGACATATAACTTTCAACGTTTTTCAACAGAATGGGTTAAAATTGATAAAGGATTATCACAAAATTCGGTTTTTACATTATTGCAAGACAGGGACGGCTTTATGTGGTTTGGCACATGGGATGGCTTAAACAAATTTGACGGTTATCAGTTTTCAATTTTCAGACCTGACAAATATTCAACCCATTCAAGCATCAGCAATGAAACAATACGTTGTCTTTATGAAGATGAAGAAGGTTTCTTGTGGGTTGGCACTGAAGAAGGCTTAAACAGACTTAACAGGTATTCACTGGAATTTAAGCATTTTAAAAAAAATCCAAAAGCCCTGTATTCTATTAACAGCGATACGGTTTTTTCTATTATTGGCGACAATAATGAATTATTATACATTGGGACAAACAATGGTTTGAATATTTATGATAAAAAAACAGAGGTTTTTTTTAATGTTGACTTGTCTTCAGGCCTAAAAGATAATCATGCACCCCTTAAAATTTATTCTTTATACTTATTTCATAAAACTTATTTGTGGATAGGTTCTGATAAAGGCCTTTTCAAATACGACCTGATAACAGGAGATATCTATCATTATGATAAATTGAATAACCCTGATATGATAAAATCTGATACTATTTTATCAATAACTAAAGATAAGTTTGGTTTTATGTGGATAGCTTCACAAGAAGGTGTGTCGAAAATAAATTTTAAAAGTAATGAAATCAGTCATTATTGCCATCAGGCAAATAATCCCAAATCGCTCAGTAATAATTTTACAACTTCAATTTTTGCTGACAGCAAAGGCAATTTATGGATAGGAACATTTGGGGGTGGCGTAAACCTTTACAATTATGAAGAAGACAACTTTTTGTCTTTTCAGAATATTCCGGGTAAAGAAAAAAGTATTGGTAATAATTACATTAATAAAATTATAGAAGATAAAAATGGGAATATATGGATTGGTACATCTAAAGGTGTAAATAGAATTGATAATTATGACGACATGTTTAACCATTATTTTTATTCACCGGGTAACCCTAATTCTCTCAATAACAACACAGTATGGACTATTTTTGAAAATGATGACGGAAAATTGTGGATAGGAACTGATGGAGGTATTAATATCTTTGACAGGTCAACAAATAAATTTTCATACCTGACAAGCAATAAAAATAATAAAAATTCATTAAGCTCGAATCAAATAAGAAGTATATTTAAAGATAGTTATGGTGATTTTTGGATAGGTACTTTTGATCAAGGTGTCGACAGATATAACACCAAACAAAATAAAATTTCACATTTTAATAGTGATAAAATTTCAGGCACTATTCCGAATAATCAGGTGTGGTCTTTTGCCGAGGATAAAAATAATGACATATGGATGGGTACACTTAACGGTTTAGCTAAGTACGACAGGAAAAATGACAGAATAATTAATTTTTATCATAATGAAAAAAATAATAATTCGCTCAGCAATAATACAATTTATAATCTTTTTGTTGATAGTAAAGGATTTTTATGGGTTTCAACATACAAAGGCTTAAACAAGGTGGATGTTAACAGCATGAAATTCACCAGGTTTTTGAATGATACCAATAATATAAATACTATTTCCAATAACAGGATTTTTTCAGTTTATGAAGATCATGAAGGCGTTTACTGGTTTGCTACAATGGGTGGGGGGCTTAACCGCTTTGACCCTCAAAGGAATTTTCTGAAAATTTATACAGAAAATGAAGGTTTGTCTAACAATATAGTTTACAATATCATTGAAGATAATTCAGGGAATTTATGGTTAAGTACAAATCTGGGGCTTTCAAAATTTAATAAAAAAGCTGAAACTTTTGTCAACTATGATATTCAAGACGGCATTCAAAGCAGTGAATTTAATTTGGGTGCAGCTTGTAAAACTAAGAGCGGAGAACTTTTATTTGGAGGGATGAATGGCTTTAATATTTTTTCGCCCGATAAATTCATAGAAAATCAACAACAACCAGACATATCTATAACAGCCTTCAAAGTCTTCAACAAACCCAAATTGCATCAATATAAAAACAGAGATGCTATTATTTTATCGTATTTCGACAACTTCTTTTCTTTTGAATTTGCCGCATTAGATTTTACTAATCCCAACAAGATTAAATATGCCTATATGCTTGAGAATTTTGATAAAGACTGGACATATACCGATGCCAACCGCAGATTTGCTGAGTATACTAACGTTTCACCAGGATTTTATGTTTTTCGTGTTAAAGCTACTAATAGTCAGGGTTTTTGGTCAAAAGAAGATGTTAAATTATACCTCATTATAAAAAACGTTTGGTGGCGCACGTTATGGTTTAAAATTATTGTGTTTTTAACATTATTACTGATAGTTTCTGTTTTTGTTTATGACAAGATGCAGAAAACAAGAAAGAAACATATATGGGAAAAACAAAAACTTAATTTCGAAAAACAGGTTTTTGAACTGAAACAAAAAGCACTAAGCCTTCAGATGAATCCTCACTTTATCTTTAATACGCTTAACTCAATTCAAAACTTTATTTTAAAAAATAATACTGACCAGGCCATACAATTTATGGGCAAACTCTCACAACTTATGAGGCTTATTTTAATAGGCACAAGAGAGATATATGTCCCTTTGATGGATGAAATTAAAATTATTACACATTATTTAGATCTCGAAAAGATTCGATTTAATGAAAAATTTGAATACTCTATTCACATTGATAATGCTATTGATAGTGAGTTTGTGGGTGTGCCACCGATGTTGATTCAGCCTTTTGTTGAAAATGCCCTCCTCCATGGAATTATGCATAAAAAAGAAAAAGGAAATATTAGAATAACTTTCAACTTTGTTAAAGATAATATTCAATGTATAATTGAAGATGATGGTGTAGGCAGAGTAATAGCTGCGAAAATACAGAAAGAAAGTGGCTTAGGCCATTCCTCAAGAGGCATAGCCATTACTGCTGACAGATTAAATCTGTTTGAAGAAAAGAATATCTCAAAGAATAGGATTATTATTGACGACCGGTTAAATGAAAATGGCGATGTTATAGGTACCAGAGTTGAGGTGTTGTTACCTTATATTGAAATGTAACTTTTTTATTGATAAATTCAGGATGAAACAAATGAACAATCGAACAAACGAATTCAGAACAACGAAGCCATGCCTACCGGCAGGTAAAAAGAACTCATAGTTCGTTATTCAAACCTGCCTAACGGACAGGTTAATGAATATCAAATTTATAAACAAGCTTAAGTATTAATCAGATTAATTCATATTGAAACTTTAAATAAGCAAAGGAAAGTAAGGTAAGGTAAAATTTAAGGAATAGAGGCAGGAGGTATATGGATAGGGAATTGGTATAGAGGTATAAGGTATAGGGAGATAGGGGTATAATGGACAAAAATGCTACTTGAAGAATTGAAAAAAACAATAAATACATCATTTGGTTCAAAGTCTCCATATACCTTTATACCTTATACCTTAATATCTAAACATTAATAATTATTTTATATTTTTCTGATTATCTGCAAATCTCTGATTAATTATTTTTATTTTTGAGAAACTAAATATTTCAAAATGTTAAGAGCAATAATTGTAGATGATGAACAAAGTTCTAGAGAAACATTAAAGCTAATGCTTGAAAGATATTGTCCAAACGTTGATGTCATATCAATGTCCGACAGTTATGAAACTGCTTTAAAAGATATTAAAATGTTTAAACCGGATGTTGTTTTCTTAGATATTCAGATGCCCGATGGCAATGGCTTTAAACTATTGGAACAATTTGAAGATGTAGATTTCTTTGTAATATTTACTACAGCCTACGAAGAGTATGCTCTAAAAGCATTTAAATACAATGCTATAGATTATCTTTTAAAACCAATAATTTCAAAGGACTTGATAGACGCAGTTGAAAAAGTTAGTAAGAATTTAAGCTCAAATGATTTTAATGTTCAGAGTATAAAGAGTATTTTAAATGAACTTAAACAGCAGAAAAAATCAAAAAAAATTGTTCTTTCAACCGCAGAAGGTATGCACATCGTTGACACTGAAAATATTATGCGTTGTGAGTCAGACGATTATTATACAAAGTTTTTCTTTGTTGATGGTTCTACTATTTTAATCTCAAAAACTCTAAAAGAACACGAGGAATTATTATCTGACAGCGACTTTTTCAGACCTCATAAATCTCACCTTGTTAATCTGAAGTATGTGAAAAGTTATGTAAAAACAGATGGAGGAAGCATAATAATGAATGATGGCAAAGAAATTCCTGTGTCCAGAAGAAAAAGAGAAAAAATATTAGAAATACTCCACCAAATAAAATAATGTTTGTATTTTTACCTTTCCCTTGTTTAAATAAACCGATTTCTGATTATACCTTTAAAACCTCTTTGTAACAATTTATTTTTACAATAATTACATCAAAAAAATGAACGAATAAAGTGTTTATAATTAAGAAAAATAATAAATTGTTGGGAAATTAAAAAAAAATGCTTTCAAAAAAAAAATATTATATATCTTTACCGACTTCAAAAACTTGAAATTTAGTTAATGAGAATTTAACATAAACTAATAAATTATGATTAAAAAATTACTTTTTGCAATTATTTGTGTATTGACTTATGGCTCGATGGCATATTCACAATCACAAGGTTCTCTTCAGGGAAAGTTGACAGATGCTCAAACGAAGGAACCAATTCCATTTGCCAATGTTGTTCTGGAATCAGGAGGCAAACAAGTTGGTGGAACAAGTACTGATATTGATGGTAAATTCAGAATTTCTCCAATTGCCGCAGGGAGGTATGATTTAAAAGCTTCTTCGGTAGGATTTAAGCCTATAATGGTTACTGGCGTTATTATCAGCCCTGATCAGATCACTTTTAAAAACGCAACTATGGAGTCAACAACTGAAGCGCTGCCGGAAGTTGTTATTACAGAATATGCTGTGCCATTGATTTCAAAAGACCAAACATCTACAGGAGGCACTATGACTTCCGAAGAAATTAAAAAGATGCCTGGTCGTACAGCCGAATCAGTTGCAATTACTGTAGGTGGTGTTTTTTCTGCCGATGGTGAAATGGGAAGTATCAGAGGTGCAAGAACAGAAGGAACTGTAACTTATATTGATGGTGTTAGGGTAAGAGGTTCTTCAAGTATCCCTCAGTCAGCTATAGACCAGGTAACTGTATTAACAGGCGGTCTGCCTGCTCAATATGGTGATGCAACTGGTGGTGTTGTTAACATCACTACCAAAGGTCCTGCAAAAAAATTCGGCGGTGGCTTGGAATATGTAACTTCTGAATTATTAGATAAATTTGGCTATAACCTATTAGGATTTAATGTAGAAGGTCCGCTCATCAAAGGTAAGGACAGTACTGCAGCCGGCTCATTATTGGGGTTTTTCATTTCAGGTGAATTATCAACTTCCATTGATGGCAGACCATCCGCTACTGGCAACTGGAAATTAAATGATGAAACGCTCAGTTATCTCGAAAAAAATCCGCTACGTCCTACAGGTACTGGCTATGGTTCTTATCTGAATTCCGAATTCGTAAGAAAAAGCGATATGGAGAAAATTAAAGCAAGCCAGAATGTTCGTAACAATGGTATTAACTTATCCGGTAAAATAGATGTCAGGACTGCTCCAAACACTACTTTAACCTTTGGAGGCTCTATCGATTATAGTTTTGGAAATTCATTTATTTATAACTATTCTTTGTTTAATAGTAAAAATAATCCACAGGTTATTGATAATACATGGCGTGTTTATGGACGTTTTACCCAAAGATTTCCCGCTGAAAAAGAATCTACTAATTTAATAAAGAACATTTCTTATTCTATACAAGCCGACTATTCAAAGTTTACACAGACAGTTCAAAATGAAAACCATAAGGATAATCTTTTTGATTATGGCTATGTCGGAAAATTTAAAACATATAAAATTAAATCTTACGAACTCGGTCAGGATACAATACTCGGTTTCAAAAATGTTTATATTCATAATGGCTTTGCCGATACATTATATTCTTTTCAAAGAAGCGAGATTAATCCGGAGCTTTCTAATTATGATTCACAATACTATAGTTTATATAGCAGTACTTATCCTAATTATTATAATTCAACATTAGCTCAAAATGGAGGTGCTTTATTAAACGGACAACAACCGGGGTCTGTTTACGGTCTTTGGGCAAATACAGGTACGCAGTATGACAATTATTCAGTTCTCAATGAGACTCAGATTGGTATTAACGCTTCTGCAACAGCTGATATTAAAAACAACAATATTCAATTCGGATTTCAATATGAACAACGTATTGACAGGTCGTTTAGCTATTCTCCTGTTGAATTATGGACTTTGATGAGAGATGAGACTAACAGACATATTGCACAGTTAGATAAACTAAATCCTCATGCAGTTTATGATGCATACGGCGTATTTCAGGATACAGTATATTATGACAGGCTTTATGATGCTAATTCACAATCCTTTTTTGATTATAATTTAAGAAAGAAATTAAATCTTCCCGTAAATGGCACTGATTGGATTGATATTGATAATTATGATCCTTCAACTTTTTCAATTAATATGTTTAGTGCTGATGAATTATTCAATCAGGGGAAAAGCTTAGTTTCCTATTATGGATATGATCATACAGGGAAGTTATTGTCTAAAAAACCAAGTTTTGACGATTTCTTCACTGCTAAAGATGAAAATGGCAACTATACGCGTTTTATTGCTCCTTTTGAACCTATTTATATGGCAGGTTATCTCTCTGATAAATTTGCTTTCGAAGATTTGATTTTCAATATTGGTGTACGTGTTGATAGATTTGATGCCAATCAATCTGTTTTGAAAGATCCATTCTTGTTCTATGAAGCCAAAACTGTAAAAGAAGTTAATGATTTAGGTACTCATCCATCAAATATGGGACAAGATTATTATGTATATGTTAATGATTTAAAAAATCCTTCGTCTATAGTTGGCTACAGAAATGGATTTACATGGTATAATGCCCAGGGTACTGAAATTTCTGATCCTTCTACGCTCGAAACACCATCAGGTATTGCTCCCTATTTATTAAATACTGAACAACAGCAAATCAGTTCTAAAGCATTTAAAGATTATGAAGCTCAGATATCTGTTATGCCCCGTATCTCATTTTCTTTTCCAATTTCCGATGAAGCATTGTTCTTTGCTCATTACGACGTGTTAACTAAAAGACCAACGACAGGTTTAAGAATGGATTTGATAAGTTATTATTTTATCAGAACATTGGGTCAGAGCTTTGTAAGTAATCCATCATTAAAACCTGAAAAAACTATTGATTATGAATTAGGTTTCAATCAAAAACTTGGCAATTCATCCGCTCTTAAATTCTCGGCATTTTATCGTGAGATGAGAGATTTGGTAGAAGCTTACAGGTTTGGACAAGCATATCCAAATACATATTTTTCGTTTAATAATATAGATTTTGGAACAGTAAAGGGAACAACAATATCATACGATTTAAGAAAGACAGAAAACCTGTGGGTAAAAGCCAGCTATACTTTACAATTTGCTGATGGAACAGGTTCATCTGCTACTGACGGCGTGAGCTTGGTTCAGTCAGGTCAGCCAAATTTAAGAACAACCAACCCACTATCTTTTGATAGGAGACATGCAATTACAACTGTAGTGGACTACAGATTTGGTAGCGGTCGCAGCTACAACGGACCTGTGATAAGCAGAGCTGTTAAAGGCTCCGACAGAGTTAAAACAATTGCATTGCTCGAAAATACAGGAATTAATTTTCAGGTAACAGGAGGTTCTGGTACTCCTTACAGCCGTCAGAGTAACATAACGGCAGAAGCTTTAGGTGGTGGCAGAACAGTTCTTAAAGGTTCTGTAAACAGTTCACGATTGCCATGGCAGTTCAGAATTGATGCCAAAATAGATAAAGATATTGAACTAAAATTTAATGAAGGGAAAGATGGTAAAAAAGCTAAAGCAGTTTACCTTAATGTTTATTTCCAGGTTCTTAATGTGCTTAATACTAAAAATGTTATGGGCGTTTACAGAGCCACAGGTGTTCCTAATGATGATGGTTATTTAGCAGCAGCTGAATACCAAACGGGTATAGCTTCTCAGATTAACCCTGCTTCATTCAGAGATCTTTATTCCATAGCAATCGACAATCCCTACAATTACAGTTTGCCGAGATTAATCAGACTTGGTGTATCTCTTAGCTTTTAGTGAACTTAAATTTATAATATATAAAAACCAAAAATATGAAAAGTTCAGTTCGACAATTATTTTTAATCCTTATTTGTGGAATGCTTAGCATAACTTTATTTGCATATAAAGTTCCTGATGCAAATTTAAAGAAAAGCTCATCAAATCAACCAGGGTCAAAAGCTGCAGGATGTGTGCCTGCAACAGGTAAAATGGATCTTGATTTAAATAATGTAAAAGCAAGGATTAATACAGGTGGTGATATGTGGTGGGATTTACAGGGCAATGCCCGTTACGAAGTACCTAAAGGCTCTGGGAAAATGTCAATGTACTCTGCTTCTTTGTGGATTGGCGGTGTTGACGTTAACGGACAGCTTAAGTTAGCTGCATTAAGATACAGACAAATTGGAAACGATTTCTGGCCCGGACCATTAACTACTGATGGAGCAGCCTCTGTTACACCAGACGTATGCTTGAAATACGATAAACTTTTCCCTATTACCAGAATGGAAGTAAATATGCATATTGCATGGCATCAAAACCCATCTTTATATCCTAACTATGAAATTCCCAGATCTATTAAAGAATGGCCTGCT
>Ga0209083_1003191_pt1 | contig 14116 bp, 11 predicted proteins | sample AM7aDNAmetaG_FD_184132 | JGI IMG/M metagenome (GOLD analysis project Ga0209083, IMG submission 184132) | Freshwater microbial communities from Finland to study Microbial Dark Matter (Phase II) - AM7a DNA metaG (SPAdes) (version 3) | ecosystem: Environmental > Aquatic > Freshwater > Lake ...
GCCGTGATTGTGACGGCGCTGTTGGCCAGCATGGCATTGGCCACACCGCTGGCCGGGATCGACAGGGAGGTCGTGCCGCCCAAGCCGACTGGGCCGCCACCGCTGAGGCCGGCCCCGGCGATCACGGTGACATTGGTAATGGCCGGGACCAGATTGGCGAGACCGACCGCACCGGCTGCCAATTTATTGCTTGTGATCGAGCCATCGGCCACCGTGCCTGTGACATTTGACACACCGGAACCGTCACCGACAAACGCCGTGGCTGTGACAGTGCCGATGACCTGCAAGGCGCTGACGGGATGATTGGTGCCGATGCCCACGCCACCGCTGGCGCGGATGAGGAAAGTGTTGTTGGAGATCGAACTGAAAGTCCCGCCGGTGCCGTCGGCCCAGACGAACGCGCCGTTGTTGAGTGCCTGGGCTTGTTGCCCGGCGGCGAAGCTGCTCACGCCCCCGGCCACGTTGTTGCTCCCGCCGGGCACGGTGGCGTAGTTGCCGTTGGCGGTGTTGTTCGCGCCGCCGGCAATGGTCGCCTGGTTGCCGCCGAGCGTGTTGCCAATTCCGACATTCAGGCGCGCCGCCTGCACGTCGCCGGTCACTTGCAAGCTGCCGGCCGCGAGCACGTCACCGGTCACGATCAAATTACCGGTGATCGTTTGTGGGGCCGTCCAGGTGTTGGCATTACCAAGGTTCAAGCCCAAATTCATCGCACCGCCGTTACCGGTCAGGGTGAGGTCGTGATTCAGGTCGTTCGAGACTGCGATGCTCGCGCCCAACGCCACCGTGCCACCGCCGCTCAACCCGCTGCCGGCCGTGATTGTGACGGCGCTGTTGGCCAGCATGGCATTGGCCACACCGCTGGCCGGGATCGACAGGGAGGTCGTGCCGCCCAAGCCGACTGGGCCGCCACCGCTGAGGCCGGCCCCGGCGGTCACGGTGACATTGGTGATGGCCGGGACCAAATTGGCGAGGCTGACCGTGCCGGCGGCCAATTTGTTGCTCGTGATCGAGCCATCGATTACCGTGCCCGTAACGTTTGACACACCGGAACCGTCACCGACAAACGCCGTGGCCGTGACGGTGCCGATGACCTGCAAGGCGCTGACGGGATTGTTGGTGCCGATGCCGACGCCGCCGCTGGCGCGGATGAGGAAGGTGTTGTTGGAGATCGAACTGAAAGTCCCGCCGGTCCCATCAGACCAGACGAACGCACCGTTGTTGAGTGCTTGGGCTTGTTGCCCGGCAGCGAAGCTGCTCACGCCCCCGGCCACATTGTTGCTTCCGCCGGGCACGGTGGCGTAGTTGCCGCTGGCGATATTGTTCTTGCCGCCGGCAATGGTCGCAAGGTTGCCGCCGAGCATGTTGCCAGAACCGACAATCAGCCGCGCCGCCTGCACGTCGCCGTTCACGGTCAAGCCGCTGTTGAATGTCTGCCAGGCCGTCCAGGTATTCGCATTTGCAAGGTTCAAGCCCAAATTCACCACACCGCCGTTACCGGTCAGGGTGAGGTCGTGATTCAGGTTGGCTGAGACCGTTGTGTTCGAGCCCAACGCCACCGTGCCGCCACCGCTGAGGCCGGTGCCGGCCGTCACGGTGACATGGGTAATGGCCGGGACCAGATTGGCGAGGCCCACCGTGCCGGCGGCGAGTTGGTTGCTCGTGACCGAGCCGTTGGCGGGTGTGACGTTCGTCAAACTGGAACCGTTGCCGACGAAGGCATTGGCCGTGACGGTGCCGTTGACCTGCAAGGCGCTGACCGGATTATTCGTGCCGATGCCGACGCCGCCGCTGGCGCGGATGAGGAAAGTGTTATTGGCTGTTGAACTGAAAGTCCCGCCGGTCCCATCGGCCCAGACGAACGCGCCGTTGTTGAGTGCTTGGGCTTGTTGCCCGGCGGCGAAGCTGCTCACGCCCCCGGCCACGTTGTTGTTCCCGCCGGGCACGGTGGCGTAATTGTTGGTGGCAATGTTGTTTTGGCCGCCGGCAATGGTCGCAAAGTTGCCGCCGAGTGTGTTGCCGGCACCGACAATCAGCCGTGCCGCGAGCACGTCGCCGGTCACGGTCAAGCCGCCGTTGATTGCCTGCGAGGCCGTCCAGGTGTTCGCGTTTGCAAGGTTCAACCCCAAATTCACCGTGCCGCCGTTACCGGTCAGGGTGAGGTCGTGATTCAGGTTGGCCGAGACCGTTGTGTTCGCGCCTAACGCCACCGTGCCACCACCGCTCAACCCGCTGCCGGCTGTGACCGTGACGGCGCTGTTGGCCAGCATGGCATTGGCCACGCCGCCGGCGGGGATCGACAGGGTGGTCGTGCCGCCCAAGCCGACTTGTCCGCCACCGCTGAGGCCGGCCCCGGCCATCACGGTGACATTGGTAATGGCGGGGACCAGATTGGCGAGGCCCACCGTGCCAGCTGCGAGTTGGTTGCTCGTGACCGATGTGATGATGCTGAGTTGCGCGGAGTGGGCACCGCCCTCCTTGCTGTCAAATGACACATCCACACCCGTTCCGTTTGGGATCAGCGCCAGACCGTTGTTCGTCATCACACCCTCCACCCAATCCCGGACCAGCCCGGTCAAATCCACTGTGACGAATTCACCAACAGCGATGGCCACATTCGTCGCCTCCACTTCGATGGGGGCGGGCACGGTCGCGGAGGTCACAGTGTTTTCATTCCAGACACCGTTGACCGCAACGACATCAAAGGAACCCGCGTGGCGGAGTGTGTTCACATACAGCACCAGCGTCGCCTTGACGATATTGGTGCCGGTCACACCGGTGGGTAATGGGGAAAAATCAAACTTCAAGTAGGCACGCTGTTCACTGTGGACGCGCAGTGGACCGACAACCCGCAACGTGCTGGCTGGCATCCGGGAGCTACCGACCGGTTTGGCCGGTGCCACGGTCGCATCACCAGTCAGGATGGCCTCCTGCGCCACCACGTGGCCGGGCCAGCCGACACCCAGCAGTCCGATGAACACGCTGACAATCAACACTTTAATGAATGATGGATGTTTCATAATTGGATGCTTTGCTTCTGCTTCAGGGTTGCTGGTTGGCTGTTGTTTGACGTGAAACTTCTCCGAAAACGCCCGGCTGTGGCCGTGCCGAAAGGTGAGCGAGAACTGGCGGAAAAATTACCGCGATTGCCGCGTTGCGCTGTTGCAGCATAGCTTTCTCCTGAGCCATATAATACCGGGTATTTCACTACCAGTGGGTGTTGACGGTTGTCAAAGCTTATCACCGGAAACTGAAAGGCTTGTCCTGCTGGCACCGCTTCTTTACACTGCCGGCATGTTGCTCGACTACCACATGCACACGCGCCTGACCGACGGCACGATGGAACCGGTGGATTACGCCCGCGTCGCCATCGCGCGCGGGCTCGACGAAATTTGTTGTACCGACCACGCGCCCCTCGGCAATCGCGATACCGATTGGACAATGAAACTGGCCGACCTTGCCACCTACGTGGATTGGGTGCGCGACGCGCAACGCCAATTCCCGCAGCTGCCGATCAAACTCGGCCTCGAAGTGGATTTTTTCCCGGGCCGGGAAGAGTGGATTCGCGAACTCGCCGGCCTGTACCCGTGGGATTTTATTCTGGGGAGTGTTCACTTTATTGGGGATTTCCCAGTGGATCGCAGCGCGGCAGATTGGAAGAATGAAAACGTGGCAGAGCGCTGGCAGCAATACTTCGCGCTTTGGGAGCAGGCCGCCCGTTCAAAGCTTTTTGATTCGCTGGCCCACCCCGACCTGCCCAAGAAATTTGGTTATCGTCCGCCGGACGACCTCACGGCTACCTACCAACGTGTTTTACAAGTTGTGAAAACTGCCGATGTGGCGATTGAAGTGAGCACCGCTGGTTTGCGTAAACCGTGCCGGGAGATTTATCCGTCGGAAGACTTTCTCCGCATTGCCCACCAGTTCGAGATTCCGATCACATTCGGTAGCGATGCCCACATTCCCGAAGATACCGGGGCGGATTTTGCCAAAGCAGTCGAATTAGTGCGGCGGTGCGGTTATGACAAGCTGAGCCGGTTTACGCAGCGAAAACGGGAATTGGTTCCTTTGACGTGGTCGACTTGAGCGGAGTGGGGGGCGCAATCAAATGCTGGTCAGAGTGGGATTGAGAAATTGTTTTGTCGCCGCGAGCCGGCTCGCGGTTCTCGTGAATGATTGCCTTTCTGCAGGGCCGCGAGCCGGCTCGCGGCGACAATGTGCATCCCAGTGTGACTTCCATAATACGCTCTTAGCCGGAACGCTGCCGTTAAAACCAGGTCGTTTGCAGGCTGCAACCGGAGTGGGACAGTGCGTCTCGCCTGTCCGTTGGGTAGCCAGATTGAAGACAGCGGACCGCATGAGAATATTCCACCACACGGTGGGACGGATCGCCGGGACGGAGACAGGCGAGACGCACTGTCCCACTAAATGAATCGCATCGTTTCGTCGAATGACACCGATGACATCTCCGACACTGCCGCAAATGTTTTTGGTCCGGCAACGGTTCGCCGCCGACAGACTGGTTGACGTAACCGCCACGTTGCGCGCAGAATTGGCGCGCTGCACCATTGGATCCGGGCAACAGATTGCGATCGCCGTGGGTAGTCGCGGCATTGCGAACTTGCCGGCGATCGTTCGCGGCGTGGCGGATTGGGTGCGGTGCCAGGGCAGCGAACCATTCATCGTGCCGGCCATGGGAAGTCATGCCGGTGCGACCGCAGCGGGGCAACAGCAACTCCTTGAGAAATTCGGCATTACCGGCGCGCCCATCCGCTCCACGATGGACGTCGTCCCGCTTGGTGGCAATGCGTTTATGGACCGGCTGGCCGATGCAGCAGATGGCGTGATCGTCATCAACCGCGTCAAACCGCATACGTCATTTCATGGCCAGTATGAGAGCGGCTTGCTGAAGATGTTGGCCGTGGGCCTCGGCAAACAGGCCGGTGCGGCCGCGATTCACCGGCTGGGGGTGACGGGACTGCGCGAAGAAATGCCGGTCGTGGCCCGCCAGGTGTTGGCGACCGGGAAGATTCGTTTGGGGATTGCACTGGTGGAAAATGCGTACGACGAAACGCTGGTGCTGGAAGCAATCCCGGCGGCGGAGATCCCGGCTCGCGAGCCGGCCCTATTGGATTTGGCGCGGGTTCACATGCCCCGGTTGCCGGTGGCCGATGTGGACGTGCTGGTGGTGGACGAGATTGGCAAGGAATTTAGCGGGACGGGGATGGATACCAATGTGATCGGCCGGCTGCGAATTGCCGGGGAAGGGGAACCGGCAAGTCCGCGAATCAAGCGAATTGTGGTGCGGGATGTACGTGGGGAGAGCGCGTACGGAATTGGTTTGGCGGATGTGACGACGCGCCGACTCGTCGACCGGGCCAACTGGCAGATCACGCTGACGAATGTGGAGACGAGCGGGTTTGTGGAGCGCGGGAAGATTCCGGTGGTGCGGGAAACCGATGCAGAGGCCGTGGCCTGGGCTTTACCGGCGGGACCGCGTGTCGTGCGGATTCCGAACACACTCCGGTTGGAGTGGTTGCTGGTTTCCGGGTCAATTCGGCAAGAAATTGCGGGCCGAAACACCATTGAAGTGCTTCGGCCCGCGCCGGATTTCTTTGCGGAGTGGCCTACTTCGTCGCGGCCAACACCACACTGAACGCTTTGGCGTCATTCGCCGCGAGGTCGGCGAGAATTTTGCGGTCGAGTTCGATCTTCACCTTTTTCAAGGCCGCGATGAACTTGCTGTAGGTGGTGCCTTGGGCCCGGCAAGCGGCATTGATCCGTTGGGTCCAGAGGGCGCGATAGTCAGCCTTCTTGTCCTTCCGGTGGGCGAACGAATAGGTGAGTCCGTGCCAGACGGCATTTTTGGCGTAGCGGAATTTTGTGCTGCGCCAGCCGCGATAACCGGCGGCGGCTTTGATCATGCGCTTGCGACGGCGCTGGCTGGCGGGGGCGTTAGTGGCTCTTGGCATTGCAGTTCCTCAGTGGTTAAGTGCTTACGTGTCGAAGTCGAATCAGCCACGGTGGCTGAAGGGCATGGACTCGACAATTTTTTGGGCGTGGCCTTTGGTGACGACCTGACTGCCCCGCAGCCGGCGTTTTTGTTTGGCAGTTTTGTTGGTGGCCAAATGGCGTTTGCCGGCGCCGCGGCGGATTAACTTGCCGGTGGCGGTGATCTTGAACCGCTTGGCGGCGGCTTTGCGTGTCTTATTTGGTTTCCTACGTGGCATGGTCTTATTTCCTTCCTTAAGTTGTTTCGGCTTCCGTGGCGGCGGTTTCGCCTTCTTCTTCGGTTTCCTCCGGCTCTTCGGCGCGCCGGCCAAATTCCGCTTCGTACTTCTTGGCGGCTCCGCGCTCGGACGAGACCATCATGGTGAGGCTCTTGCCCATCAGTTTCGGCATGACCTCCGCATGGCCGTAGCCTTCTAAATCGCGAATCACGCGCCGCATCAACTCATGCCCGAACTCCGGTCGGGCGTTTTCGCGGCCGCGAAAGAACAGCGAAACTTTCACTTTCATTGCACCCGCGAGAAATGCGCGCATGTGATTCAGTTTTGTCTGGTAATCATGGTCATCAATGTTGAGGCGCAACTTGATTTCCTTGAGCTTGCTCGCGTGCTGGTGCTTGCGCGCCTCGCGTTCCCGCTTTTCAAGCTCATATTTAAATTTTCCAAAATCAAAGATCTTACAGACCGGTGGAGTCGCATTGGGGGAAATCTCAATCAGATCCATCCCGTGCTGCTGCGAGGCGGCGAGCGCCTGACTGGTCGACATGACGCCGAGCTGCTTGCCTTCGGGGTCAATCACGCGCACTTCGCGCGCGCGAATCTTCTGGTTGACACGTACAAACTGTTGAATGAGCAGACCTCCTGTTACGCCGGATGCGGCATTAGGCTTGGGGACGTGCCGAATGACAGGCCCGCGACCCACTGGTCACCGCCTGTGCTTCGAACTTGGTTGATTCAAAAAATGCCATGCGAAGGGTTGTCTTTACGTGTTTTCCGCCAATTTTGCAACATTCTTTTTAAATTCGGAATGCGGGAGGGCGCATCGGATACTGCCACCATGAATGGTCGGGCACGCAATTGCGTGCCCGACCGACAATCCGGACGATGGCGGCAGTGTCAAAAATATGCGCCCACTTTCCAGCGCGGATGAAGTCCTGGCCCGTTTTAGCAGGTAAGCTGGGTCGTTTTTCTCCGCGCCCGCTTCCCGGGCATGTCAGGCGGCGCCTTACGTGAGAACGAGGCGTGGCCTCATAGCTTTTTTCGCGGTCTGCGTGTAGCTTCCAACCGTGGTGATGAAAACAACTCAACAATACGAAAGGGTTTTACGGATATGAAGAATCGCAATCAGCGGAAGCAGGCGGGGTTCACCTTGGTGGAAATTATGATCGTGGTCGCCATCATCGGCTTGCTGGCCGCGTTGGCGGTGCCTGGATTCATTCGGTCGCGGATGCGGTCGCAGGGCGAGCGGACCGTGAACGATTGTCGGATCATGGATCACGCGATTGACCAGTGGGCGATCGAGACCGGCCAGAAGAATGGCTCGCCGGTGGATACCGTCAAAGCCTCTCAGTACCTCAAAGGCACTTGGCCGACGAACGACGTGCTGGGGGATGCGTATGAGTTTACCGTGGTCGGGCCGACGCAGGTGCAGATTGCGGCGGCGACCAAGACCGCGTTGAGTGGTGTGGGCATCGACTGGGCGAATTACTAAGTAGTGGCGCGGCTGAATGCCGCGGTATTGACTGAGTTGTGCCGGTGGTGGGCGGATCGAATCCACCACCGGTAGGTCAAGACAGGCGCAATCGGGTAGTTGATTGGAGAAGTTAAATTGGAGTCGGTTAACTGCGGTAAAAAGAAAGGAGTTAAGTCATGAAGCTTAACTATCAGCGGAGACAGGCAGGGTTCACGTTAGTGGAAATCATGATCGTCGTGGCGATCATCGGGTTGTTGGCGGCCTTGGCGGTGCCGGGTCTGCAACGGTCTCGGATGCGTTCGCAAGGCATGCGGATCTTGAATGACGCCCGGCAGATGGATCAGGCGATTGATCAGTGGGCGTTGGAGACCGGGCAACTGAATGGGAATACGATCGCATTTCCAGGCGCTGACTTGTATTTAAAAGTGCCTTGGATCACGAACGATATTCTTGGCAACGCCTACACATTCACTGTGGTGGGACCGACGCAGGTGGCGATCAGTGCAACCACCAAGACCGCGTTGAGTGGCGTTGGCATCAATTGGGGCAATTACTAATCTGGCGTCGCGGATTTAGGGACAGCTCGTTTCCCGGATGCCGTGAGCGAGCTGTCAACTGCGACCGGTGAGTTCGACTCGATCAACGGGTTGGTCGTCGCGGAACTTCGCGAGCGGTCTATTTGTTGACATTGGAAACCCAAGAAAGAGTGAAGCCATGAAGAAAAGTCAGCGCCAGAGACAGACCGGGTTTACGTTAGTGGAAATCATGATCGTCGTGGCGATCATTGGGTTGTTGGCAGCTTTGGCAGTGCCGGGGTTGCAACGGTCCCGGATGCGGGCGCAAGGCACCCGGATCATGAATGACGCCCGGCAGATGGATCAGGCAATTGATCAATGGGCGTTGGAGACCGGGCAACTGAATGGGAATACGATCGCGTTTCCTGGGGCCGACTTGTATTTAAAGGTGGCTTGGATTACGAACGACATTCTCGGCAATGCGTATCGATTTACAGTCGTCGGGCCGACGCAGGTGCAGATAAGTGCGACCACCAAGACTGCGCTCAGCGGGGTTGGCATTAATTGGGGGAATTTCTAATCTGGCATCGCAGATTTAGGGGACAGCTCGTTCCGAGACACCCGGGACGAGCTGTCAAAAACGTCCGGTGAGATCGATTTGCCAATAGATTCTGTTGAAAAACCCCGACTACCCATCGACGCAGCCTGAAGGCTGGACACCCAACGCGCGGAATCTCGAAGAAACCGAGCGTTCAGTGTCCGCGCTTTAGCGGGTCCGCAGGGTTTTTCAGCGGAATCGACAATCAAAAGAAGACCTCCACGTTCTGTGCCAGAACTACACTGTATCGATAACTCCCGGTGGGTCGGTCGGCCAAACGGCGCGGTCGGGCCTTCGCCACGCCGAAGTGGCTACGGCCACGCAGGCGGGACACCGCGCCTACCTCGGATTTTCCGGTAGGGTGGGCTGTCCCTAGCCCGCCGGTCGCACCGAAAATAATTCTTACCCGTGGATTTTTTTTGGGAAGATACCTCGACGCTGTTCCCTCGCCATTCCATATTCGTGCACCATGAAGATGCCTCAAATTTAGGGGCAGAGTTTTTCGACCATGACCGAAAAGCCGTTGCAGCATTTGAAAAAGGTCTATGGAATCGCCTTGGCGCTGATTGCTCTGACGATCCTTTCCTCGATTGGCGTGCTGGAGTATGCCATTCAGCGCAATGTTGGCGACTCGCGGATCATCAACCTTGCGGGGCGGCAACGGATGCTGAGCCAGCGCCTGACCAAGTGCGTCCTCACCTTGGATCACAGGGCCGCTGGCGCAAATCCAACGAATCGGCTGAATGAGATTACCGTGTCCTTGGCTGCCTGGAAGGCAGCCCATTTGGGCTTGCAACACGGCGATGAAAAACTCGGGTTACCTGTGCGGCGGCACTCGGTGGAGATCACGGCGCTGTTCGCCAGCGTGGAACCGTCTTTCACTGCGATGGTCCAAGCGTTGGAAAACTTACTGGCACAGTCGCAGGATGGCCGGGTCGATCCGGCCACAATTCATGCGACAGCCGAAGTCCTGTTACTCAACGAGTCGCGCTTCCTTGAGCAGATGGATCGGATCACCTTTCAGTTTGATCAGGAGGCAGCCGCACGAATTCATGTGATCCAGACTGTGGAATTGTTCATTCTGCTGGTGGGTCTGCTGATTTTGTTGTTGGAGTTCCTCCTCATATTTCGCCCCTCACTTTCGCGGCTGGCGTTGCTGACAACCTCCCTCCAACAGCAGTTTACCCAACTCCAGGAGGTCAACACCAAACACAAACAAGCGGCGGTGGCCTTGGCGCGCTTGGCGGCGATTGTTGAATCTTCGGATGACTGCATTATTGGCAAAGATCTGAACGGGCTGGTCACCTCGTGGAATCGCGGTGCCGAAAAGATTTTTGGTTATCCGGCGGACGAGATGATCGGGACTTCGATCATGCGTTTGATTCCGCCAGATCTGCAAGCGGAGGAACAACACATTCTGGACACGATTAAGCGGGGGCAAAGTGTCGATCATTTTGAGACGGTGCGTCAGCGAAAAGACGGCCAGCGGATTGATGTTTCGGTCACCGCCTCACCCATCAGGGATGCCGTCGGCCAGATCATTGGTGTGTCAAAAGTCGCCCGCAACATCACCGCCCGCAAGCAAATGGAAGCGGCTTTGCAACAGGAACAACAGTTCGTGCGAGCCTTGATGGATAATCTACCCGACTCCATCTACTTCAAGGATCTGCACAGTCGGTTCCTCCGCGTTAATGTCACCTTGGCAAAGGTCTGGGGCTACCGCGATCCCGCCCAACTCATTGGCAAAACGGATGCCGAATTTCTTCCAGCAAAGCATGCCCGCCAGACTTTGGCTGACGAGCAGGAAATTATCCGCACGGGTCAACCCAAGGTGGCGTATGAGGAATATTTCATTTGGCCTGACGGGCATGAACATTGGAGCTTAACTACCAAACTGCCATTGCGAGACGCGGGAGGACAAATCATCGGCATCTGTGGAATTTCCAGCGACATCACCAAACGCAAGCAGGCGGAGGGGGAGTTGCGGGACAGCAAGCGGCAGTTGGAGGAAAAGGTCGAGGAGTTGCGGCTGGCCCAGCATCAGATCTTACTGCAAGAAAAATTACGCGGGTTAGGGCAGATGGCCAGCGGCATTGCGCACGACTTCAACAACGCCCTGTCGCCGATCCTCGGGTTCAGCGAGTTTCTCCTCAAGCACCCTGAGAAACTGGCGGATCACGCCCAGGTGACAAAGTGGTTGACGAACATCCACACCTCGGCGACTGATGCGGCGGGAGTGGTCCGGCGGATTCGCGAGTTCAGCCACCAGAAACAAGTGGCGAGTGACGCGCTGACCCTGATTGACCCCAATCAATTAGTTATCCAAACGATTGAAATGACCGAACCGTCTTGGAAAGATCAGGCGCAGGCCACTGGGCGCACCTTTCACCTCTCGACCGATCTGCAACCGCTTCCGTTCATTGTCGGCGAGGCATTCGCAATTCGCGAGATGCTGACGAATCTGATTTTCAATGCCTTGGACGCCATGCCGAAGGGTGGGACGCTGACCCTCAGCACGGTTGTCGACGGTAAATTTGTGCGTTTGTCGGTCAAGGATACAGGAACTGGAATGACGGAGGAAGTGCTCCAGCGCTGTTTGGAACCGTTTTTTACCACCAAGGGAACGGAAGGGACTGGATTGGGTTTGGCGATGGCCAGTAGCATTGTGAAGCGGCACAGTGGCAGGATGGAGATTGAAAGTACGCTGGGGCAAGGCACAACCATCGTCGTTCGACTGCCCATTCCGGGTGACCCGGCTGAGACCCAAGTTATGACCGCGACTCCCGTACCGACCCGGTCGCTGCGGGTACTGGTGGTCGATGACGAGCCCCTGCTTTGCGAAATCGTCAGCGAATTATTGAGTAGTGACGGCCACACGGTCGAAACCGTTGCGAATGGTGAGGCGGCATTAGTGCGGCTGAAGAATGGTTCGTTTGATTTGGTGCTGACCGACAGGGCGATGCCGAAGATGAGTGGTGAACAACTGGCGGTTGCGATTCACCAGAGCGCTCCGAGTGTGCCGGTGATTCTGATGACTGGGTTTGGCGACATCATGAAGGCTGACGGTGCAATGCCGCCACACATCCATGCGATCCTGAGTAAACCGATTACCGAAACTACATTACGAGAAGTTCTGGCGAAAGTATTCCCGCCGCAGTTGGCTGATCAACGGGGAAGCGTTTCGGTCGATCCAAAGCCCGGAAGGCCATCCGAAACCAGCGGCTAATTTTGTGGGAAGCGTTGCGCGTTTCTGTATCTTCCACCGGAAAAGCGCCAGTTTGGTTGCCGAACTTGCTACCGCCTTACGCATCATTTGTCGCAGACAACCTCTGCTGGACGGGCATGGAAGAACAACCTGATCGCAATTGGCGCTGAGATTTCACGCGTGAGCCAGCCACTGCTCAATTGGGGTCACGTGGATGCGGGCGGTCTGTCCGTTCCAAGTGAAGTCTTCGTTTTGAGTTAAGCCGCGACTGAGACACCAGAGATCGGCGCACCGTAGTTCCGCACCCGCTTTCACCAAACTGCGGAATTCCCGGGTCCGGGTGCGCGGATCGGAGAGATCCCAACACACTTGGATGAGCTTCGACACCCGACCGCGTTCCCGAATCACAAAATCCACCTCTTCGTGTTCCTTGTTCTTCCAGAAGGCCAATTCGATTTCGCCGGCGAGTTGCCGCCGCCACAAGGCGATCGCCACCACATTTTCAGCCAGCCGTCCCAAATCCTGACCGGGCCGGGTCCCGAGGCAGACCGCGAGGGCAGGATCGATCGCGTAGGTCTTCTTGTTCGTCGTGGCCCGTTCACGCGCCTTGAATGTGAATCGGTTTAGCGTGAAAAGCAGGAAGGCCTCGTTCAGCAGGCGGGTGTATTTCTCGGCGGTCGTGGGACTCGTAACCCGCGCCACCGCCGCCACAGTCCGGAAGGAAAACTCTTTGGCTGTGTTCGAGAAGAAATAGTGGGCCACATCTTCCAATCCGGCACTGGCCCGGATCCGATGGCGGCGCACGACGTCCTTGAGCAAGGTGGCGCGAACCAGATCGCGGAGATAGTCGGTTCGATTCGCCCCCCTCAGGAGCGGTTCGGGATAACCGCCTTCCAACACGTAGCGTTCGAACAGGGTCGCGGTCTCCGCGGTCGTGTGTTCCGGGCCGGCCGCCGCCAACGTTTCGGCAAAGGAGAACGGTAGCAGCACGATCGACTGATGGCGGCCGGTGAGGTGCGTCGCCAGTTCGTTGCCCAGTAAGTTGGCATTGCTGCCGGTGAGCAATAGGCGGCGACCCGCGCGCTGGAGCCGGTTGACCATGAGCTCCCAACGTGGGAAGTTCTGGATCTCGTCGAAGAGGATGTGGGTGGGACGGCGATAGACATCGTCAATGGCGGCAAGAAGTGTATCGGCATCGGTTAGATCCGCCAGACGCTCATCGTCGAAGTTTGCATAACCGCCGCCGCCCAGTTTGTGGAGGAGGTGGACGGCGAGTGTCGATTTGCCGGCGCGGCGCGGACCAATGATTACCCGGATCAGATCGGTATTCGCGACCGACTGCGACAGCAACTGGCGTTCGACATAGGACCGATGGAGTTGACCTTCAAGCTCAGCTTTCTGTGTCAGCACCACATCACGAAAATTGCTCATTTGTTCTATAATAGATGAATCTATGGAAAAATGTCCAGTACGATCAATTTTATGGAGGAATACAGGGAGCAAACGGCAGATTTGCGACCGCTTCCTGCAATCGTCTTGGTAGCGGGGGTGGGATTTGAACCCACGATCCCGCGACTGCGGGATTATGAGCCAAATGCGACGGTTTTCGGGGGTTGCAAACCGGTCAAGTGGAAGAAGCCAGCCCCATGTTTTTGCCGTTTCAGAAGCAGCTCATATTTTCGCGCTTCACCCAGACCGGAGAATTCCCGGTGCCAAACCAGTTCCCAGGTACCGGCGTGGCGCCCAGTCCAGCGCGAGATGCCGGCGTTGTGCTGGGCCAGACGGGTTGCGAGGTTGGCGGTCACGCCGATGTAAAAGCAGCGCCCTGCTGGAGACCAGAGCACATAAGTAAAATACGGCGTTTTCATTGCGTCATACCAAAACGGCTTGGGAGAACGATCTCCCAAGCCGTACGAAGTTGGTAGCGGGGGTGGGATTTGAACCCACGATCCCGCGACTGCGGGATTATGAGTCAAATGCGACGGTTTTCGGGGGTTGCAAACCGGTCAAGTGGAAGAAGCCAGCCCCATGTTTTTGCCGTTTCAGAAGCAGCTCATATTTTCGCGCTTCACCCAGACCGGAGAATTCCCGGTGCCAAAC
>Ga0209083_1003193_pt1 | contig 14103 bp, 9 predicted proteins | sample AM7aDNAmetaG_FD_184132 | JGI IMG/M metagenome (GOLD analysis project Ga0209083, IMG submission 184132) | Freshwater microbial communities from Finland to study Microbial Dark Matter (Phase II) - AM7a DNA metaG (SPAdes) (version 3) | ecosystem: Environmental > Aquatic > Freshwater > Lake ...
CATTGACCGAACGCATTAGGCAATCCAAAGGTTTCGCATTGGCGGCAGCCGCGCTTGTGCTTTGTTTCGCCTTACCCCTGTATCATTGGGCGCGATTTGCGGCACTCAGCGATCTGTATTCGCACGTGTTTTTGATCCCGCCGATCAGCCTGTATTTGGCTTGGTTGCAGCGGCAGCGTTTGGAACTCAATTCCAAGCCACCCCGGTCATGGGGGGTGTTTTTACTGGTTGCCGGTTTCGGAGTGCTCGTTGGCTATTGGGTTGCAGTTGGTTCTATGGTGCCGTTGACCGAGGAGGATTCTCTGGCGTTAACAACGTTGTCTTTTCTTTTGTTGTTCTACGGCCTCTGTTGTTTGTTTTGGGGGAAGGAAACATTGCGGAGGACCGCGTTCCCGTTGGGTTTTCTCATTTTCGCGGTGCCGTTGCCCACTTTTGTGCACAATGGGATTGAATCCTTTTTTCAATACACCTCGGCTCCCACTGCCGATGCCATGTTAACGTTGGCGGGCACGGCATTTTCCCGGGAAGGACTGAGATTTCGATTACAGGGGATGATGGATTTTCCCATTGATGTAGCTCCGGAGTGTAGCGGCCTCCATGCCAGTTTAGTGATGTTTCTCACCAGCTTGATTGCCAGCCATCTTTTCCTGCGCACGCGTTGGAAACAAGCCGTGTTGGTCCTGGCAGTGGTCCCGCTGGCCATTCTGAGAAATGGTTTCCGGATATTCATCATCCTGCAGCTTTGTGTTCACTTCGGCACCGGAATGCTGAATTCCTGGATTCATCGTCAGGGCGGGCCGTTGTTTTTCGCTTTGTCGCTCGTGCCGTTCTTTTTGTTGCTGGCCGTTCTACGAAAGTCCGACCGCGTGGTGAAAGAAATGAAGCCCAAACATTCTGGAGTCTGACATGCGAAAATTCACGCATTTGGTTTCCACAACGGTGGCGGTGATGGTGATCGCCATCGCCGGCGTCAGTTGTTCGCGCACGGCCGACAAGGCCCACCGGTTGGAGCGCGCCGACCGGTATTACGACGCAGGTGATTATGACAAGGCGGAGGTCGAATACCTCGGCGTTCTTCACCTCGATCCGCAGGACTTTCAGTCGCTCAGTCACCTGAGTCTCATCTGGTTTGAGCAAGGACGTTTGGACCGCGCCTTGCCGCTTCTGATCGCGAGCCGCGAATTGCAACCAGGCAATCTACAGGTGCGCGAAAAGCTGAGTCGTGCCTATCTTGCGACGGGGAAACCGAAGGAGGCGCATGACGAGGCCGTTTTTATTTTGGAGAAGAATCCGCGGGACGATGAGGCGCTGATTTTGCTGGCCGAATCGGCTGTGACGGAAAAAACCGTCGAAGAAACCAAGCAGCGGCTGCGCCTCCTGTCGCAGTCGGTGGGGGACCGGGCGGCCGTGCAGGTGGCCCTTGGCGATCTTTGTTTTCGGCAACGCGATTTTCAGGGCGCGGAGGCCGCCTTCAAGCGCGCGCAAATGCTGGATCCGAAATCGAGCGCGGCCTGTTCGGCGCTTGGAAACCTTTACTGGTCGCAAAAAAATCTCCAGGCGGCGGAGCCAGCCTTGCGAAGCGCATGTGAACTCGCTCCCATCCGGTCTCCGAGGCGATTGCAATACGCCCAATTCAAAATACAGACCGGAGACTTGCCGTCCGGCAAGCGTCTTCTGGAAGAGATCGTTCAAAAGGCTCCGGACTATCTGCCTGCGTGGTCGTTGCTGGCGGAGATTGCCTTCCAAGAGAAGAGGTATGACAACTGCGAGGCTTTAGTCAGGAAAATCCTGGCGCGCGACTCGATGAATTATGACGCCATGATGTTGAGTGGACGTCTGAAGCTGGCGCAAGGAGAGACCGCGAAAGCCATGGCGGAATTCGAGAAGCTGGCGCTTGTTTACCCCAGGGCGCCTTACGTCCACTACCAGCTCGCGCTCGCATGCCTTGTGAATAACGAGACGGGGAAGGCCAGAAGCAACCTGATCAAGGCGGTGAACTTGAATCCCGACTTTACGGAGGCCGTCCTGCTTTTGGCGGAGCTCAAGATACGAACAGGCGATTTGAGTTCAACGATTGTCTCCCTGAAGCAGTTGATCCAGCGGCAACCGCAGACTGCCCGGGCCTGGCTGTTGCTGGCGGACGCCTACCGCGCCCAAGACAATCTGGATGACGCCCTCAGTACCTATCGCAGGTATGAGGAATTATTTCCGCGCAGTCCACAGGTTTCCTTTCAGATGGGGTTGGTTTATGTACAGCGAGGCAAGAGAGACGAGGCCCGCAGATCGTTTGAGAGTGCCCTGGCACAGGACCCCGACTGCCTGCCGGCGCTGGACCAACTCGTGGCATTGGACGTGATGGAAAAACACTACGCCGCGGCGTTGGACCGCGTTGGAAAGGAAATCGAGAAGCACCCGAAACAGCCGGAGATGCGGCTTCTACTGGCGAAGGTGTTTCTGGCGCAACAGGACACGAAACAGGCGGAGGCCGCGTTGCTGAAGGCCATCGAGGTGCAGGCCGACTTCCAGCCGGCTTATTTGTTGCTGGCACAACTCTACCTTAAATCCGACCAGCGCGAGAAGGCGATGCAGGAGCTCTTGGCGGTCGTGGCCAAGAATCCCAAGGATGTCGGGGCGCTCATGATCATCGGCATGATTCATGATCAGGCAAAAGACTACGCCGCCGCCCGCGACGCCTACGAAAAACTGCTGGCGGTAAATCCGAAATTCGGCCCGGCCTTGAACAATCTGGCTTATTTGTATTCGGAGCATCTGGGCCGGCTCGACAAAGCCTACGAGTTGGCGAACAAGGCTAGGGAACTGCAACCAGCCGACTTGTTTACCACGGACACATTGGCGTGGATTCTCTACAAACAGAGTCAATATGCGTCGGCGCTGAGCTTGTTGCGGAACATTGCGGACAAACTGCCCGCAGAGCCTGAGGTCCAATATCATCTGGGCATGGCCTGTTACATGATGGGCGAGGAAGAGCCTGCTCGCACCGCGTTTCAGCGCGCGCTCCAATCGGCCAAGGCGTTCACCGGCAGGAATGAAGCCAGCGGATGTCTTTCCAGGCTGACGATTGATCCCAAAACGGCGGGCGCCGAAGCGCGCGCCACTTTGGAAAAGCGGTTGGCGGAAAAACCGGATGACCCGGTCGCGTTGGTCCGCTTGGCGGGCATCTGCGCGCGCGAGGGATCGTTAGACCAGGCCATCGCGGCCTGCCAGACGATCTTGCGCGCGAATCCGAAAAATGTGAAAGCGATGATGAGCCTGGCGGAACTTTACGCCAGGCGTCCGGCGGATGCGCAAAAGGCATTTGATCTGGCCAAGGCCGCCTATAATCTCACACCGGACGATCCGGATATTTCCGGCACCTTGGGTCGCATGGCTTATCGGGCGGGCAACTGCAAATGGGCGATGAGCCTGCTCCGCCAGGCCGTTCTTAGACAACGGGGGAATCCGGAGCTGCTCTACGACTTTGCAGAGGCCGCTTACGGCGTGGGCCAGGTTGCGGTGGCGGAGGCGGCGGCGCGAGGAGCTTTGCAAGCGGACGCTTCTTTCTCCCGATCCGGCGAGGCCAGCCGGTTCTTGAGCCTGGTGGCGATGTCGACGAATCCCTCGCGGGCATTGGCGGCGGAATCGCAGGTTGGGCAAATTTTGAAATCAGATCCGGACTACGCGCCGGCGCTCATGGCCGCAGCCGCCATCAGCGAACAGAAATCGGATATCAACACCGCGAGGCAGATGTATGAGAAGATCTTGAGTCGTTTTTCCGATTTCATGCCGGCGAAAAGGCGCCTGGTAATTTTGGGCGCGGAAGAACCGGGCGACAATCACCGGCTTTACGAACTGGCGATCGAGGCGCGTGGAGCATTTCCCGAGGACGCCGAGTTGGCGAAGGCGCTGGGAATCATTCTTTACAAACGGGGCGATTTTGCAGCGGCGGCGAATTTGCTGAAAGAAAGCGCCGGCAAACGCGGCCAGGATGCCACCTTGATGTTCTACTTGGGAATGGCTGGGTATCGGCTGAAACACCCGAGCGAAAGCAAACAATCGCTCCAGCGCGCCCTGGACTTGAATTTGTCCGGCGAGATGGCTGCGGAGGCCCGGAGGGTCATCGCGGGAATCAAGTAATGGATGGCTGCCAGATGTTATTAGTCCAGGTAATCAGATTCAACCCGCGCGGTTTCCGAAACTTCGGGAACTGCAGCATCCGCATCTTATACTTCTGCGGCAAGAGCGAGCTTTGCCCGCAATAACCCGGGAAGAAGCCAGCCTGTCCAAGGAAAACATGCGACCCGTAAAATGCCTCTTCACCGTGCCGATGCAAAGGCCGACCGGTGACGCTTTGGGGCAGGCTCAAAGCTATCCATGGGTGAATGACAATGGTCTTGCCATGATTGGCGCCGCGGCAAAAGCAGCGGGGTCGGAAACGACCATTTGGAGCTGGGATCGGAATTACTCTGGCGAGGACGTTGCCAGATACTTGCGAGAAACCAAGCCGGATGTGGTGGGGATAAAGACCTTTACAACTCATTTTCAGTGGGTGCTGGATACATTGAAGGTCATTAGAGCCGACGCGCCTGACGCACGGATCCTTCTGGGTGGACCGCATGCCACAACCAGTGCGCCCGATGATTTGTTTGATGAGTTTCCGGGGCTGTTTGATTTTGTAATCGCAGGGGATGGAGAACTTGCGGTCTCGCGGTTGATTGCTCTAATAAAGAACGGAGATTCGCTTGAGTCCGATGAGACGCTGAAGACCATTCCCGGATTAGTGTATAAGAGCAAAAATGGTGTGGTTAAAATTCCCAACAGTTACGATGTTGCTTTCGCCGATCTTCCAAGGGTGGATTGGACCGCCCAACCGCCTTCCGCGTTTCAGGACCTCAAGAATGAGTTCAACGGGCATTCTGTTTTCTACGAGGACTCGCGTGGATGTCCATGCGAGTGCGCGCATTGCAATGCCGGCACGATGAATGGCAGCCGGCCCAGGCACAAAGGGATCGAGCAGGTTTGTGCCGAGATTGAAGAGTTGGTTGCTGTTTATAATGTTAACTATATTATCTTCAGCGGGAATGCCTTTCTTGCAGATTTGCGGCGCACGGAGGAGTTATGCGAATGGTTTATCAAGAAGCGGCTTGGTGTGAGATGGTCTTGCACGGGGGCGGCTTATGTTCGAAGAATCGAGGACCGCGAATTAGTTCGCACGATGAAGAGAGCCGGCTGTAACAAGATCATATTTGGGATTGAATCCGGGGACGATAATGTCCGGGAGCGGCTGAACTATCCTTCGAGCATTGGTGAGATTGGGAACATTGTAAACGCCATACATCAAAACGGCATTATAACGGATGCGTATTTCATGTTGGGTCTGCCCGGTGAAACGGTGCGGGAAATGAGGGCCACCCTGGCGTGCGCGGCCCGTCTCTCACTCGACAGGATCAGTTTTTGCATTCATTTGCCTTTGCCGGGCACACGCGGTTATTTTGACGTGTTGAAAAAACACGGCCTGAAACGAATTGATTGGTCCGGTTATGATTTTTCCAATCCTCCAATGTTGGCGAGCGTGGCGACGGTCGCCGAGGTTAAGAGAAGTCTTTTGATGGGAAGGGTCATCGAAAGGAGCGGAATGGCGCGGGGGCTTGTCAGGTTCGTCGCCGGGTGACGGCGCGACCCGTCGGCGGAACCGATTGGTTTGAAATTGGCGGTTCTGCCTGGCACCGGCAAAGCGGTGTGCCAGGCTTTGCTGTGAATCCGGTCTGATAGGAGCCGTGTTTTGCTGTTTCTCACGGCGGGGGCCGTGAGTGCAAAATCTCCGCGCGCGCTTTCTAGTTTTCCGCCGAATGCAATCCGCCGGTGCCGGCGCGGAACTCGATGTTCGTGCGTTCTGGATTGTCGGGCAGCGGCGTCGCGCAGTTCCACAGGCACGCGCCGCAGTGGATGCACTTCTCCCGGTCAAACGCCGGCACACCCTTCGGTCCGGGCGTTATCGCTTGCCCTGAGCAGACCTCGATGCAAATCTTCGTTCCGCAGTTCTCGCAGAGGTTCGGATACAGAAACGCGACGTGATCCGCGTAGCCGGCCGGCGCCTGCACCTTGCCGCCGAGCAGCAGCGCGTCCTGTTGCGACACCAGCAGCTTGCCGTCGTAGGGGATCGCCGGCCAGCCGCAACGCTCCATCAACGCGGCGTGCGCTGACGTGCCTTTCGCCGCGCATTCTTCCTGAATCGTCCTGATCTCGTCGGCGGGGATTTTCCCACGATAGTAGTCTTCCACGCGCGGCAGCCGTGCGTGCGGCGCGAGCGGTTGGCCGGGAATCGCGATCTTCCCCTTGGTGAATCCCGCGAGGCCCATTCCGATCATGCCGGTCGCCACGCCGCGGTGGAAACCGTCGCGCGCCCGCTCCGCCACGCGCCCCTCGTTCTCAATCCAACTGGCGCGTCGTCGTCTCGCGTAAGCGGCTTCGAGGTTTTCTTTCGTGAACGGTTGCTTTGCCTGGAGCAGCTCAATGACGCCCTCGGCCAGTTGCACGCCGCTGGTCCACGCCTCATCCACGCCGGAGCCGGTGAGCACGTTCGTCGTGCCGGAGCCTTCGCCGATCCGCGCGTAACCGTTGCCGACGAGCCACGGCTCGCCGCGCTTGCCGGATTCCCCCAACGTCTTCGCGCCCCACGAGCGCAGCGTGCCGCCTTCCAGGTGGCGCCAGAGATACGGATGCGTCATCCAGTGCTGGAGGTAGCGGTAGCTGGTCCGCACCGGGCTGTCGAACCACGACGGCACGAAAATCCCCAACGACGCCACGCGGTCCGGATAGACATACAGGAACCCGAAAATCTCCGGCTCGGGATAGCCGAACGTGTGCAAGACCGTGCCGGGTTTCAGATCACAATTCTCCGGCAGGTTGACGACCATCTTCATGCCCACGGCCCAGTCGTGCGTGTGATGCTCCGGCGGCATGCCGAAATGCTGGTCGAGTTGCTGGCTGACCGTTCCCACCGGGCCGTCGCCGACGACCGTGAGCGCCGCGCGGATATCCATGCCCGGCATGAAACCGGCCTCCGCCTTGCCATGCTTGTCCACGCCTTGATCCAGCAGCCGCACGCCGGCGACGCGGTCCTTCTCGATCAACGGCTTCGCCACGGGCGTGCCGGGCCAGACCTGCACCGCGCCCGTCGCCATCACCTGCTGCCCGACCCACTGGTTGAACTGGCCGAGCGAGAAAACCAGGCCGCCGTGTTTGCTCAGGAACGGTGGAATGTAAGGCAGCTTCACCGCCTCGTTCTCATACGGCAGCATCCACTTGAACGCCCGGATGAGCGCGTCGCCGGCCCGCAACACCGCCGAGCGCCGGCTCGCTCCGACCGGATCGAGCAGATAGAGCACGCGCTCTTCCGTGACCGGCGCCGCCGTTGGAATCTGGCCCGGATCGAGGTCGGGGAATGTCGCCCGCAGCCCGCGCGCCCGCGTCACCACGCCGGAGACGCCAAAGCCGATGTCGTCGGCGCGCTCGTAGCAAATCACCTGCGGCGGCATGCCCGGCGCGACGGCGCTCTCGAACCGGGGCGTGCCGTCCGCGTTGGTCAGGTTGCGCGAGAGCGTGGTCAGGAACCCGCCCGTCGCCGGCCCGAAGCCGACGCAGACGATGTCCACGTCCATGCTCTGCCGTTCGACCGGCGCTTGCGGTTGCTCGCTATTGAGTGACGTCATAAATCTTCTTTCAGCCGGCATCGGTCCAGCTGCCGATGCATCATAGGAACCCGGCCCCTCAAATCCAGCCGGTTTTTTTCAACTCCGCCCGTTTCTTTCCAGCGAGGTGGATTACTACATGAAATTCCACTTCAGGGGATTCAACTGTGGATTCTTACTGTTGAGCGTCGCCAGTTCCGTGGCAATACGTTGTCGCTCGGCATCGGAAGCAACGCCTCGGATGGTGACGTATGTCACGCCGGAACCGGCCTCGACAAGAACTTGCTTCGGTGTCAGGCCCAGGTGTTCTGGCAACGCTTTGCGATAAGCGTCGGCCTGCTGGATGTCGCGGATCTGAATCGCACCCATGCTAGACCCCATGTCACGCACGGCGTCTCGATAACCTTCGCAGCCGACCAACGCGAGCGATGTAACAACGCACATTAACAGGATTGTTTTTTTCATGGTGTGGTGCGATGCCTCCTGCATTCCAAATCAACGGCCGATTCTTCGCAGATCACGGCAGCCACAGCAAGGTCGAAGCAGGTGGGAAGTTTTACTTCCCGCTGTCCTTGATCGCGCGGAACAGCGCCAGCATGTTCTCGATGGGGGTGTTGCCCTGGATGTTGTGGATCGCGTCGAAGACGAAACCGCCGTCCTGATTGAAGATGTCAATCCGCTCGCGCACCTCGCGATAGACTTCCTCCGGCGCGCCGACCGCCATCGTGTGCTGCGTGTCCACGCCGCCGCCCCAGAATACCAGCTCCTTGCCGAACTCCTTCTTCAGCCGCGCCGCGCCCATCTCGGCGGCGGAGCACTGCACCGGGTTCAGGATGTCGAAGCCGGCTTCCACGAAATCCGGCAAGAACTGATACACCGAGCCGCACGAGTGGATGAACGTCTTCCAGCCGGCGCGCCGGTGGATCAGGTCGTTCACCTGTTTGTGGAACGGTTTGAACAAATCGCGATACGCCTCCAGCGAGATGAACGGCCCGCGTTGTGTGCCGAAGTCCGTCCCTGTCACCATCGCCGCCTGCACCGTGTCGCCGAAGATGCCTGTCAGGGTGGCGATGTTCTGCAATGCGATCTCGCATTGCTTCTCGAACACCGTCCGCACGTAGTCGCGCCGCGTCAGCGTCGAGACATACCATTCCTCAACGTCGCGAATCCCCTTCGGGTGCTTCAGGAACGGCGCGGGCACCAGCGCGATGTCGCCAAACGCCGCGCCCGGTACGACCAGCATCGCGCCGGACGCCTTGTGCGCCTCCAGCCACTGCTTCCGCTCGCGGAAGTGCGTGAGGTCCTCCGCACCGAACAGGCCGAACTCCTCCAGATTGTTCGCCGGGTCCAGCTTGTCGTCGTCAATCGGCTCCTGCCGCACGATCGAGTCGAAGAAGTACCCGCCCTTCGGCATGTGTCCGCTCGGCGACACGCTCGTGTCGCCTTCGGGGAAAATGTGCCAGCCGCCGTCCGGCGCGGGCGCGACGTTGAACTGCCCCGGCACCAGGCACGGCGTGCCGTCGAAGCACGTGAACGGCTTCCAGTCCCGCGCCTCCGTGGCGAACAGCGACTTGCGCGGCAGCGCGCCGATCACGTCAATGCCCAGCGCCGCGCGCAACTCATCGTCCACCTCGCCGAGCATCTGATACGGCTCGATCACCTTCACCCGCCAGCTCGTGTCGCCGAGCACCCGCAGCCGCAACCGGTGCACCACCGACACATGGATGCCCGTCACTGCCGTCGCGCCGAAATCCACGCACACGCGGTCCGGCTGTTGGTGATTCAACGTCCTCTGCAATCGCTCGCGAGATGTCATGGGCATAACGTGTGTCTCCGTTGGCGGGCGACGGTAGGGAAAACGACGGCCTTTGTCAAAAGCGATTGTCCGAGAGGGAGATTCGTTTCGATTCTTCAAGTCATGCCCATCTCAGTGATTGTCATTGTGAGGGGCTGGCGGCAGGCGGAGCTAATATCGTGTTGGTAGGAGGTGAACTCGTATCAACTCGAACTGAAAAGGACGGTGGAAATAAGAGGTGAACTTGTTCCACGATTTGATGTAATGCGTCGAGGTCTTGAGCAGACGCGACAGTGCCATGCAGATGAATGCTGCCATCCGTTACCCACCAAAGACGAACTCCTTGAAATCGTGGGTCCGATTTGAGAACAGGATTGAGTGAAACACAGGCTCGGCTTGTATTCCATCGCAGGATCGAGTCTTCAAACGCCAGATACGCGCAAGCCGCGACAAGAACGATGAGGATCACCCACTCGATGATAATCACCCATTCGACTCTTTGTTTTATGCTGGATGATCCCTTATCCATGCTTTGGGTCGAAACCGCACGACGAGAAAGGGTTGAATTGTGTTTATTGCACAACGCGCGGCGCAATGCAATCCCGACTGTAGCGGTGCTCTGTGAGCGCCGGCTATTCATTTCGAAAAAGATTTCGGCGGTCAGAGAGCGCCGCTACAGCCGACGAGACGATCGGTCTCACACTACTCACATGGGGCTCGCAGCTTAAGCTTGCTGATACCGTCGCATTGAGAGGACTGCGCCAACTCGGCCTCCCCGCCGCTGAAAACCTCGTCCGTTTTTCTCACCGCGCCTGGTCTATATGGATCGCTGTCGGAACAACCCTTTCCGTCCGTATATAGTAGACGATTGCCGGCCTGCCGATTTGGAAATCGGCGAGGCCCAGCGCGTTGTCCCGCCCGTAGCTTGTGCCTGCGTACACCAGGAACGTGTAGGCGGCGCTTCCATCCCACAACGTGATGCTGTCGGCTCCCACGCTGAGGATCGTGCCGCTGTATTGGCCGTCGGCAACGGGATACGCCACCGGAAGACGGCTGTAGAATTTCACCCCCTGCGCGTTTGCGAGTCCCGCCCCCAGCGCCGCGCCCAGAATCAGTATCCAAATAAGTTTTTTCATAAACCCCCGCGTCTCAGCATTCACAAATCCATTTCTCATCCCTCGGCCCCGCTGTGGCGTAATATACCCTGCTTCACCAACCCGGCAACGAGGAGGGGGAGTCAGTTGAAAACTGTAGGGGCGGTTTCCGACCGCCGAAAGGCAGGGTGGCCGAAACAACGATGCAGCGCGCCCGGCGGTCGCGCCCTACCACAACATCGGCGGTCGGAGACCGCCGCTACAACAAACTGATGCGCCGCGTGAGGGCACGCGGCCTACGTTCCGGCTGATCGCTTGAACTCGGCGACGATTTCGCAGTGGGAGGTTTGTGGAAAAAGGTCCACGGGCTGGACACCAACGAGGCTGTAGCCGTGGCCCAGGAAAAACTTGGCGTCGCGGGCGAAGGTGCCGAAATCGCAGGAGACATAGACGATGTGCGGCAAGGCGGCGGCGGCCACGCTGGCCAGCACAGCGTCGCTGAGACCGGCGCGTGGCGGGTCCACGAGCAGCGTGGTTTTATCGCGAGGGAGAAGTTCGAGGGCGCCGCGGATGTGGGCCTCGACGGGGCCTTCAAAGAAGCGCAGGTGGCGATGGCCGAGGCGGCGGGCGTTTTTGCGCGCCCAGACCGTGGCGTGCTTGTCGAACTCGATGCCGACGGCGGCGTCGAGCTGGCCGGCGAGGGCGATGCTGAAGAGGCCGACGCCGCAGTAGGCGTCGAGCAGGTGGCGGTGGCCGGTGGCGGTGATGCGCTGGCGGACCTGGGCGACGAGTTCGCCGGTGAGGGCGCTGTTGACCTGAAAGAATCCGTTGGCGGGCACTTCCAGCGCGACGCCCGCGACGGTTTCTTCAAGCATCTGGCTGCCGCTGCCGACCACGCCGCGGGAGTCCATTCGCAGCAGCAGGGTGTAGGGCCGTTCGGCGGGCGGCGGCGCGGCGCGGTAGGTGGCAAGGGCCTGGTTGATCGGCTCGGCAAGAATGGCGCAGCGTTCGATGTCCAGCGGCGTGCGATGGTCCACGGCGTGGAAGCCGATGAATTGCCGGCGCGGGTCCACCTGCATGGTAGTCTTGTTGCGGTAGCCATACGGCTGAGGTGACGGAATCGGATCGCTCACGGGCGGCTCGGCGATGCCGCCAATGCGCTGGAGCGCGGCGATGATCTGGTGTTTTTTGATGACGAGTTGTTCGGCGTAGGCGATGTGCTGGTATTGGCAGCCGCCGCACGGCATGGTCGCGCCGAGCGCGGTCGGCCGCGGCCCGTAGTAGGGACACGGCGACTGGACGCGATGCGGCGACGCCTCGAGAATCTCGACCGTCTCGGCGAGAACGAAATTCTTGCGCAGCGAGGTGACGCGGGCGCGGATGCGTTCGCCGGCAATGGAGTAGGGGACGAAGACGACTTCGCCCTCATGCCGCGCGACACCGCCGCTGGCCGCGACATCATGGATGGTGACTTCGATCAAATCGCCGACGTTCATGCGAACAGGTTGGCACAGACAGCGTGGCTTTGCATAATTGAATTTTCAAATTTGACAGCGAGGCAAGAGCTTCCTACTCTGTCGCGCTCACGGTGCCAGGGTAGCTCAGGGGTAGAGCAGGGGACTCATAAGCCCTTGGTCGGGGGTTCAATTCCCTCCCCTGGCACCATTTTTACTTTTGATGTTCGCTGGGCGTAGCCGCACACGGGCCGAAAAGCAATAAATTCTGTCAGTAGCCCGGCAAAGCTCAACTACTGTTAACGGACGGAGATCATAATGTATCAATTCGCAAACAAGATTGCTGTTGTAACGGGCGCTGGACGGGGTATTGGCAAGGTGATCACGACGGATCTGATCGCCGAGGGCGTCAAGGTCTACATCCCCGATCTGGATCTTGAGCGGGCGAGAACAACAGCGAAGCTGCTCGGCCCATCGGTTATACCAGCCGAACTCGACGTGACCAACGCGTCCGCCGTAAAGGCGCTATTCCGGCAGATTGATGGCGAGACCGGCGGAATCGACTTCTTGGTCAACTGTGCCGGCGGTTACAAGCCCCTGGTTCCAACACTCGAGATCACGGAAGACGAGTACGACATGGTCCTCGATTCGAATCTCAAAGGAACGTTCCTGTGCTGCCAAGCTGCCATTCCGCAGATGATACGCAAGAAGTCTGGAGCCATCGTCAATTTCAGCTCAGTGGCCGGCCGACAAACGAGCCCGGCCCTCGGCTCGCACTACACCGCGGCGAAGGCCGGCGTTCTTGGGCTCACCCGGCATCTGGCCAAGGAGTTCGGGGCCGCCGGCATCCGTGTCAATGCCATTGCGCCCGGCACGACCGAGGGTGAGCGAGTTACCGGCCTGCTGACGCCAGCCGACCGGGCTCGGCAGCTAGGCGGCATCCCTCTCGGACGGTTCGCAACCGAACAGGACATGTCTCGCGTTGTGTTGTTCCTGCTATCGGACGAAGCGCGTTACATCACCGGTGCGACAATCGATGTGAACGGTGGCATGTTGACGATCTGATCCGGGATGCCGGGATGCTATGAAGTGCCTCCGTCACTGACGTGGCTGGTGTCAGCCGTATCGCGGATTTCCAATCCGCAGGCCGAGCGCGCGCCGGGCGCGACTTCGAACGCGGGCAATGGGCCGGCTGGAAGCCGGCGGTGCGCAGGTTGGAAACCAGCGCTACGGAACGCATGCCGACCAGCACCCGCCCGACTCCCCAACGGAATCTCACCTTGCGCCGGTTGGAATCGGCGACTAAACTCATAAGCGTTATGAAAATGAACAAGGTGGCAGTTGCGTTAACGGCACTCGCACTTCCGATGGCCGCGTGGGCGCAGGAGGCGGTGCCGGTGAAGCCTTTCACGCCCGAGGGCATGAGCCTGTGGGAAATCGTCAAGGCCGGTGGCTGGGTGCTGGCGCCGCTGGTGTTGTTGTCGATCGGCGGCTTCGCCATGGTCGTGTATTACTTTTTGACGTTGCGCCGGGACAAGATCGTTGACCCGGATTTCGTCGAAGGCTGCAGGCGATTGTTGCGCGACAAGCGGCTGGACCGGATCGAGACGCTCTGCAACACGTCGGGCCGGCCGGTGGCCATGGTGTTGCGCGCGGCGATGGACGCGCGCGCCACACGCGGCACGGCGGATGCGCTGGCGATGCGCGAGGCCGCCGAGGCGGAAGGCGAGCGGCAGGCGGCGGCGTTGTGGGACCAGATTCACTACCTGATGGACATCGTGGTGGTGGCGCCGATGATCGGCCTGCTCGGCACGGTGATCGGCATGATCCGCAGTTTCTCCGGCCTGGCGCTCGACATCAGCGCGGCGAAGCCGATTCTGCTGGCGGCGGGCGTGGCGCAGGCGCTGACCTCGACGGCGATGGGGTTGTGCGTGGCGATTCCCGCCGCGATTTTCTACGCCTACTTCCGCGGCCACGTGAACAAGCTGACGCTGGAGATGGAGTCGGCGAGCACGGATTTGGTGAACCGTCTCACGGCTGCTGACGCGGCGCTCAAGCAAACGCCGGGCGTC
>Ga0209083_1003197_pt1 | contig 14093 bp, 11 predicted proteins | sample AM7aDNAmetaG_FD_184132 | JGI IMG/M metagenome (GOLD analysis project Ga0209083, IMG submission 184132) | Freshwater microbial communities from Finland to study Microbial Dark Matter (Phase II) - AM7a DNA metaG (SPAdes) (version 3) | ecosystem: Environmental > Aquatic > Freshwater > Lake ...
GTGTTTTTTAGCTTCACCCACTGGGTTCTCTCCTTTTCAACACGCAAAACCTTCGATTTCCCTTATTATACAACACTTTTAGCCGTTTTTCACCCCATCCTTTTCAATTTGATATAACGGATACGGGATACTTATGCTGCCGCGAAACTTCCTGTAGAAGATAACGGAGGAAATGAAAATGATAATGCAGCTGGAAGGAAGTGCAGACCATAACCTTCCGACATTGTCCGGGAAAAGGCTGCCAAGCACCCTTTTCAACCCAAATCCGCGGCCGGCGCCGAAGGTATAGGCGGCTTCAAATGACTGTTTCCAGAGGTCCTTTAGCGCGTGAATACCCGCAAGAACAACCAGAACGGCTAGAACAAGCGAGAGAAATCCTGCGAAGAACCAGGCTGCCCTGCGCAAACTTTCTTTTATTTTTCCGGAGAGCAGTCCTTCTAACAGAAAGAAACCAAGCACCGCCAGAAAAAGCAGAGCGCCGACCGGCTGCCTGAACCAGAACGCGCACGAAGCCGAAATACCGGCCGCCAGATAGAAGCCTTTTCTCTCCATTCCCAATGTCAGCGAGAGCAGATACAAAGTAAGAACCTGAAAAAACAGCGAATAAACAGATGACCACGGAAGGAACGTCCAAAAGTAATAAGGCGCCAGCAAAAGATATACGGCAACCTGAATAATGTTGACCCAAAGTGGAATAAACCGTCTAAACAACAAGAAAAGGAACAAGCCGGTCAGCCCGTAGAAAAATGCAGTGAGCAGTTTCAGCACAACAAGGTAGTTCCCGAACACCTTCAACGCGGCGGCTTGAAGCAGAACCGTAAAGAAGCCGTACTGGCTAATGGTCTCTTTGAACGGAACAGCCCCGCCGGCAATATCTATTGCCGGCTTCAGCATCACGCCGTCGTGAACCGCGTCTACGCCATAAAAAGAAAACAACGCGGGTGTCGCGAAGCATGCAGTGAAAACCAGCAAATATATTATTTTTCTGGGCATTCTACCTGCTCTTAAACCGGTATTTGATGATGCAGTACAGAGCCCTAAACCCGTCCTTCCATCCTATCTTTTTGCCTTCGTCATAGGTTCTACCGCTATAGGAGATGCCCACCTCATAGATTTTAACATTTCTTATTTTTGATATCTTGGCGGTTATCTCGGGTTCGAATCCGAACCTGTTTTCTTCAATCCTGACCCCCTGAATCACCTCGCGCCTGAACATCTTGTAGCAGGTTTCCATATCCGTCAGGTCGAGATTGGTGAACATGTTAGACATCACCGTCAGGAACTTGTTTCCAACCATATGCCAGTAGAAAAGCACTCTCTTTTTCTCCCCGCCCATAAAACGCGATCCATACACAACATCGGCGTTATTTTCAATGAACGGCGCGAGAAGTTTCCCGTATTCTTTCGGGTCATATTCCATGTCCGCATCTTGAATGACCACAAAGTCTTTGGTCGCGTGTTTAATGCCCGACCTGATCGCCGCCCCTTTGCCCGAGTTCTTTTCGTGAAAAACCGGTTTTATCCTCCCGTCATTTGAAGAGAGTTTCTCTATTATTGCCCTGGAACCGTCAGAGGAGGAATCATCAATGATAATCAGTTCAAAATCTATGCCTTCCACAGCCAGCACGCGTTTTACTATTGCCTCAAGCGTCTTTTCTTCGTTATAACAGGGAATTATTACCGAAAGCGATATCATTTGGCCCTCCGTCTAATGTTTTCCGGAAAACACGTATATGTTATTAATTGCCCATAGTCTTCCGGGGTTTTCTTTCTCAATAACGAACTTGACAGCTTTAACGCTCATAGCTTCAAATATTATGTCATAAACTTCGCCTTTGGAAGAAAAACCTATTATTTGTATCCGTTTCCATTCGGAACCGGCGCCGCGCGTATAAACCGCGATTTCAGCCGGGTAGGTTTCTCCTTTCCCGCGGGATTCAATTATCACCCTGTTTATTGTCTTTTGCTTCTCAAGCTCAACGACGCATTCCATACCCGGTTTCTGCGTTTCGCTGCTTTTCCAGCCATCCCAGGGTTTTCTTTCCTGCCCTTCCAGCAGTTCTGCGCGGCCGCGAATATTGACCTGCTCAAACTTGAACTCATGAAGGAATATTCCGGTTATGAGCACAAGCGCCGAGAAATAGATAATCACTGGCTTTGCCTTTCCGCTTTCGAGCGCCCTTTTTATGGCGTAAATACTCAGGAACGCGAGGATTGGGAACAGCATCTTTGAGTAATGCAGGGAAAGATTCCTCAAAGTAAATCCGGTCACTGCAACAAAAGGCAGGTAGATAACGGCCCAGCCGGCCAAGACCGCACCGGCAAAATAAAACTCGGGCCTCATTTTCTTTTCTCTCAGCAAGAAGTAAATTCCAAGCGGGGCCAGGACAAAAAGAAAAGCGTGCCTGAGAAGCGGTATCGAGAACGGGTGGTTCTCATTATGAAACTTTAGCGGGTCAATAAAATAGCCGTAAAACTTATAAGGAATTGCCTCAACATTGAACCCTGCCTTTCCTACATTGGCAAGATAATTCCCGAGAAGATTCCCCGAGAAAGCGTAATTTACGGCCAGGTCGGCGGCAATTATTACCGCGCAGGAAACAAGGCCCCAGATCACGGGGGCAAGCTTTCGTTCTTTCATGAAACCGCTGAGAAAATAAACCGCCGCCGCCGCCCCAACCGGCAAAAAATCTCCTATTCTGGTGGCAAATGCAAACCCGGCACACGAGCCTGCAAGTATATAGTGAACTAAATCGAACTTTTTACACGCAAACGCGTAGAAAACATACGCGAGGAATAAGGTTGTCAGACTAGTTGTCCAGGGTATGGTGAACATTCCGGTTAAAAACATTACCAGCATTAATGCGGTCACCAGGCTCGCTTCGCGGCTGAAATACTTTTCAAAGACCTTAAAGCTCAGGACAATGACGGATACAAAACACAGGAGATTTACAAGAACAAGGGGATCGTTCTTTGTGAAGAAAGAACCGAGAAACCCTAGAAGTGGATACAAGATCGGGTAGTTAAAATGTCCGAGAGTTCCCTGCCTTATGCCGTTAATCATGTCCATATAAGCGCCCTGGTCGGCCCAGGTTTCGTACCATCCTAACTTATACGCGCCGCCGGGACGCAGGAAATCGCTAAAATAGAACAGCAGAAATGAAAGAACGGAAACCCCGGATAACAGGATTAGCGCCGGATCTATGCGTGCCTTTTTTTGTTCTGCCACTCTTCTGCCTCCGCGCTACAACATAACTTCGACGCGCTTTATGCGTTTCGTAAAGGGTTTTGCGGCATTTCTGCCGCCTATAGCGAACAACTCGACTATACCTTACCCGCCGCCGCAATACCAATATTTAATTTTTACCGCGTTCTCCGGAAGGCCGCCGGCCGGCAGCGCGCCGAGTTCGCTTTCTGTAATTACATTATATCTTTTACCGGTCTGTTGATAAAAGAAATATTTGTTCTCCCAGGGCGCCCCGCCGTCAACAACAACAACAAGGCCTTTCCCGTTAAGGTCTGAGGAACTCCCGCCTTTGAGATAATTGCCTAGAATTTCGCGGGGGTATTTCATCCCGTTATTGAATACTTCCACCACAATCCTGTTGTTTTGCAGATTGAGCAGAAGAAACAGGGCCAGACAGCAGGACAAAACCGCAGCGACCGCACGGTTGGAACCAATTTTCCTCTTAATCAGCTCAAGGAAAGAAAACAGCATGGCTATGAAACCAAATTGCTGGAGGTATACAGGAATGTACCCAAAACCCGGCCCTATATCTTTCTGTATTTTCACCGAAGAGGCGATTAAAAGAGCAGGAAGCACAAAGAGCAGAGCGCCGAAGACAGGCAGGAAAAAACCCGTTTCCTTTTCCCGTCCCGCGGCCATATAAAGCAACATTACAATTCCGAACACAGCCGACGCGAGTATTTCAGAATGCCCGGCATTGCCAAAATACTCAATGGTATGCCTCGTAAATATATTATTCGGGTCAACATAATAGTAACTTAGCGGCAATCCGGCTGTCAACTGCCTGCCAAGCGTCACAAAATACGCCCCGGCATCGCCGTTAACCAGATATCTTTGATCTATGCCGCTCGGATAACTCCGCAGTATTAACGCAACGCATATCAGCGCGCCGGACGCTATGACGAACGGGAGCGATTTCTTCAGCGCCTCCTTCCTGTTGCCCGCAAAATAATAAGCCGCGAGAATATAGAACGGAAAGAACAGATAAGAAATCTCATAGGTCAACAGCGAGAACAGATAGAAAAGAACGCTGAAAAAAAAGTAAATTCCCCGCCCGTTCTTCAGTCCTTTCATGAAGAGCAGAAGAGAAAGAAGAAAATATCCTAGCACCAACTGCATCATCCAATGGAACTGAAGCACCGGATCATGGAATATCCTGAATTGAATAAACGCGGCAACGGAAAGCGAGGCTGCGAGCGAAAACAAACCGCTGAATCCAAATTCAATCAACAGCAGGTAAAAAAGGGCCAAATCCGCGGCCACAAGAACCATTATTGAGAATTTGTAGGAATACGGCGTCGAGAAGACCGAATACACCAAATCGCCGTAATAGGCCATCGGGTAGAATCGCCCCTGGCTCTTAACCCATTGCAGAAATAGGCTATAATTGCTGGAGAGCATGCTTCTGTTTTCATACTTCAGGCAGGCGGGATTTAATGAATTTATGGCGTCATCCCCGTAATAACCGCTGTTCAGCATCGGCTTGAGACAGAGGAAAGCAAACAAGGTAATCAGAATAAGATTTATGCATTTTTTTCTGCCATTGTAAAGAACAGTTATGCTCTGAAACAATCTCTTCAAATATTCCCCCATTTATACGGCGGGTATGTCAGCAATAAGTTCGCTGAAAACTTTTAATGTTTCTTTTCCGCATTTCTCCCAGCTATAACTTTCAGACACTTCTTTGCCATTTTCCACAAGTGAATTCCGCAGCTTATTATTTGAGAGAACTTCCTCAATTCTTGCGGCAAGTTCAGAAACGGAGTTAGGGTTAAAATAAACAGCCCCTTTCCCGCAAACCTCCGGTAAAGGTGTCCCGCTTGAGGCTATGACCGGACAACCGCAAGCCATGGCTTCCAGCGGCGGGAACCCAAAACCTTCGTAAAAAGACGGGAAAACGAAGAGAGAAGCATTCCTGTAAATTTCGGCAAGAACTCTGTCATCTGTCACATTTTCTATCAGCCTTATATCAGCGCCCGAGGAAAGCTCTTTTCTGTCAAAGTTCCAGCTGTCAAAACCGACAAGCGCAAGCTTATATTCGGCTCTTAGCTCCGGCGACAGTTCTGAATATGCTTTTATCAGGCCGCTTATGTTCTTCCTGGGCTGGATTGAACCCACAAAAAGTATATATTTGCCGGACATACCTGTCTTTATCGCAGAATCATGAACCGGATTAAAAATACTCCTGTCTATACCCAGGTAAACGCTCTTAACTTTTTTTTCGGGTAACCCATAATGAACGATTATTTCCTTTTTTATGGTTTCCGAGCAGGTCAAAACAAGGTCTGCTTTAGCCAGATTCTTCCCGAAATTTTCGGAAAAAAACTTATAGCGGTAGTCCGGGGTCCAGTCTCTGTTCAAGAATGAAAGATCAAAAACCATTACAACAGTCTTTTTTGCTCTTACCGATAATTCAGGGACAAAATTTGTTTCGAAGTAAATATCGAAGTCCTGGTTCTGTAGAGCCCTGCGGCTCGCAAGCTTCTTGATCCTGCCAAACAGCCCGCGGACTTTCGGTATCCGCATAATTAATTTTCTAAGGCCTTCAACTTTCTTGAGCCCGCCCATTCCGCCGGTTGTAAAATCCAGCGAGTTTACCGATAACCCTCCATAATAAAAAGAAAACTCATTTTCCGGGCAGGTCTTCAGGAATTCTTCGGAGATTTTCAACACATAGTTGCCGACACCTGTCTTCTTTGTCAGCAAGGGCTGCGCGTTTACAAGTATCTTCATTTTTTTCCCGCCTTTAACCGCCGCAGGTCGGCTTCCACCATCATCCCGACCATATCCTCAAACCCTGTTTCCGGAGCCCATCCAAGTCTTCTTCTTGCTCTTCCAGGATTCCCGATAAGAGCGCCTGTGTCCGTCGGCCTATAAAATTCCGCTGATACCTTTACAAGCGTTCTGCCTGAACGGCGCGAAACGCCAATCTCTTTTACGCCTTTTCCCATCCAATCCAATCTTTCTCCGACATAAGCGAAAGCCGCATCAACAAAACCACGGACCGAATGACTTCTCCCTGTCGCTATCACATAGTCAGACGGAGCCTCCTGCCCGAGCATAAGCCTCATTGCCTCAACATAGTCTCCGGCATAACCCCAGTCCCTTTCCACGCTTATATTTCCAAGCACCAGATACTCTTGCAGCCCCAGGCTTATCGCGGCCGCGGCGCCGGATATCTTGCGCGTTACAAAACCTGTTCCCCTCAGCGGAGACTCATGATTGAACAGTATCCCGGAACAGGCGAACAGGCCGTATTTATCCCTGAATCGCTCGAGGTGCTTTTGAGCCATAAGTTTTGATTCCCCGTAGGGACTGATTGGCCGCGGTTTGTCCGATTCCTTTATTTTTCCTTTCTTCAGGCCGGCATAAATCTCGGCGCTGGAGGCCTGAAATATTCTTGCTTGCGGGCACTCGCTTCCGGCTGCCGTAAGCAGTTTGTTTACACCCGCGGCGTTTATGGCTTTTGTAAGGCCGGGCTTTCTAAACGACAGGCTGACTGAACTTTGCCCGGCCAAATTGTAAACCTCGTCAGGCCGGAACTTTTTCAGCGCCTTTATTATGCTTTTACTGTCCGTAAGGTCAAGTTTGAAGACCGATACATCTTTATCCGCTTTAAGATACTTCAGATTCGATTGATATTCGGGAGCTGTGCTTAGATCTCCGCCGAATACGCGATACCCGGATTTCAAAAGACTCTTAGCCAGGTAAGCCCCGTCCTGTCCAAATATTCCCGTGATTAACGCAGTCTTCATTTATCGGTATTCCTTTTGACCGGATCCGCCGGTTCTCTTACTGAAAAGTTTTCAACTGCAAACCTGAGATTTCTGAAATCTTTTTCGGCTGCTGCCCGCGGGGCGTTTGATTTGAAAAAGAACCTGTTAACGCCGGGTGACAGTTTTGTTGTTTTTGCGTAAAGGCTGCGGCAGGAGGAAATCCTGAGGGCATCGACCTCTCCGTTGAAAGATACTTCCAGAGCAGATTCCGCCGGATACCCCGAAAATACGGAGGCTTCTATTACGACCTCCTTTGGCGTATCTGAAAGGTTTACCAGTTGTATCTCACCTTTTGAAGAACACCATCGCCAGATTCTACTGCCGGATCTTTCTTCCGTATAGAAAGACCCGAGCCATAACACACTTACCTTTTCATAACCGACCAGTTCTTTCCTGATTTTTTCAAGCCAGTTTCCGCCATATTTCTTCAGCAAATCTGCTTTAAAACCCGTCAGCGCAAAGAATGCAAGCCTGCGGTTTTCGCTAACCAAAGGATCTTCTTTCAGGATGCCTGCCAATTTCTTCTCAAGTGCCGCCGCATTATCGGCGTAGCCTGACCTGTCAATATAAATGCCGGAGTAGCCGAGCGCGCAGACGGCTACTGCCATCTTCTCTTCGGGAAGCGCCGCGGTTGACCTGTAAATCCTGTCTCCCGGCCGGCCTTTAATTACCCCGTAGCTCCAGCCCAGTTCTGAGGAATTTAAGTACCCCCTGAAAAGTTCATAATCTGCCATGTTGTTTACGGGAGGATTCTCCGGGAACGGAACATAAGGCAGTTGAAATATCATTGACTTTTTGGGAAGGGATTCTTCCAGGCGGCTTACAAATCCTTTGTCAGAAAGATACTCTTTTTTAATGCTCTCGCTGGGAAGCATTCTCGTTGTCTCGTCAAATATGCCTGCCGCGAGTATGAGGGCGAGCGCCGGCAGCAGGACAAACAACGTCTTCACCCTGTATCTCTCCTTTGCCTTATCAGCCAGCCAGTCAAGCGCCATAACAAAAGCGAACAGGGAGAAGAACGCGATGAAGATGCTTATCCTGTTGTAAGCCCGTATCTTCGGGCTGATGAGGAGCGAGAATAGCGTTCCGAAACCGCCGACGGTCGCGAAGAGCACGCCGCCAAGATTCAGCAGCCCGAGATTCCTCAGCAAAACCGCGCCGCCTTCCCTTCCCGACTCTTTAATAAAAAGCGCTCCTATCAGGAGCAGAAATCCTATCGAGCCAAATATGCCAAGCGTGGCGGAGTCATTCTCATTTATCAGCGGGAATGTGTTATACGCGCTTTTCAAGTTCGCGAGACGTCCCACCCTGTGCCCTTTGACCGGAAGAAGCAGTTGAGCTATCTTCAGGCCGTATAACTCGCTCTCCGCCGGACTCCTCAGCGCTACTTCAGGATTGACGCCGTATTTGTGCGAATAACTGATACTTGGCAGCAGGTTTATGAAAAGCGCCGCCATTACCAGCAGGACCGCAATAGCGCACATATGCAGATTCCGTGAAGAGCGTTCGCGAAACGCCGCAACCACCCCGGCAACAACGAAAAAGAAACAGGAAAAGAAGGCGTAGTAGATGCCCGAGCAGCCCAGGAGGATGCAGGAAACAATAAAAACAGCCGAGCGGTATATTTCTGTTTTGGATTTGAACTTCAGCGCGAAAGTGCCGTTCAGTATCTCGATTGCCACGAGGGCGCCCAGCGGGACGGTAAAATAACAGGCCAGGAACAGATGGTTTATCCCCCTCAGAAAATGATAAGGAAGAAATGCAAAGAGCACGCTGCCGACAGCCGCCGAGAGTATTGATATCCTGAAATGCCTAAAGACAAACATTGCCGACATAACGGAAAGCGGGAAGCTTAGCATGAATATCAACTGCATCATAGGCTCCCACTTATGCGTAAAAAGAGACAGGATGCGCGCTATTCCGTAGTGCAGGGAATCAGACGAAGGGAAATCGTTGAAGTTGGCCCCGTAGGGAGCTCCGATCCTGTCATTGGACAGATAAGTCCCTTTTTCAAGAAAGCCTTTCATCACAGAAGCGCTAAAAAAACTGTCCCCGAAATAAGTGCCGGGAATATTAAGGTCCTGCTTCCATATTTTTGTCACAAAAACAAACAAAACGAGGCACAGAACTACTGCCAGCAGGTAACCCAGGATTTCCCTGAATATCTTATTATTCATTGCGCCCCCGCCCAACGTGTCATCAACCTATCAAACCTTTAAGCCTGCCATAGAACGCTTCCAGCGAGTAATTCGCCTTAAAATAGGATCTTGCATTTAATGAAAGCTCGTCATATTCCGCGCCGGCGGCAAGGATCCTGTCCAGGCGCCCGCAGAATTCCTGTTTATCCAGGTAACTGTATCCCGCTTTTGAAAGAGCAATATGCTCCCTTAAAACCTCGCAGCGCGCGTTAACCAGCGCCGGCGTCCCCATCATAAATGACTCGATGAGCACTATTCCAAAACTCTCAAACCTGGACGGATGAATAAAAGCGGCCGCATTTCGCATAAGCGACAATTTTTCTTCCTCCGACACATAGCCGCGGTATTCAATCCCTTCGTGCCGATAGTTCTTCAGATGCCCGTCGCCTATGGTTACCAGCCTTATTTTCCTGTGATTTGCGTAATAATATTCATAGAATTTGAAGAGTTCAAGAACGCCTTTGTTTTCCTCGAGCCTGCCGGCATATAGCAAATATTCCTGTTTCTTTCCGTAATCTTGTTCCGGCGTGAATCTGTCGGCCAGGCCGAAACCAATGACAGAGCTTCTAAGCGGCCTCTTAAAAACCACTTCTTCCGCGAACTTCTTTTCCGCGCCGGTCAAAAACAGCTGGTGGTAGTCCTTATATTTCTTGAATATCGGCATAAACGCCGGGGATTCATTGTGAAAAGTAGGCACTATAAACACCTTGTTCTTGTCGCTTACTTCACTCACCCCAAAATAGGTCTGCGCGTAAATATATGTCATAAAAATAAAGGCCGAGTATCTTTCATTGTTTTTACGGATAAACTCCAGCAGCTGTTTTGAATAGGGGCCCTCGTTCTTTATCCACTCCTCGCAGAATGACAGCGGCATGTAATCCGCGGCACCAAGGATTCTATCCCGCTTCGCTCCTGCCGTGTTGGCATAAAAATCAATCGGGAAAGAACCCATGTATAGCCCGTCCAGCCTGTGCCAGTAAGCGCTGCGCCCTATATCTACCCGGAACCTCTTTATTTTCAGGTTAGCAGAGACCTCCTCGTCGCCTTCAGGAAAAAAATTATCCCAGGTAACGTGGTCCTTTGCAGTCGTCGTCAGTATCTCAATGTCGTAATGTCTCGAAAGCACCTTCGCAGCCGCCAGGGCGTAGCTTTCTGAGCCGCCAATAACATTATCGCCGCACCTCTGGACAACAACTGCTATGCGTTCCATTGCAGCCTCGAGATTTGCGCGGAAAAACCGGACGCCCTGTCCGCCGAAACATATTCCCGGTATTCTTCCGTGCCCTTTCCGGCAAGTTCCATGCGGGCGTCAAGATTATGAAAGAAAGTATAGATGCCTGCCGCAAGCTCCTCGCTTGAGCAATCTCCGCAATCGTAAACCCCTTTTCCCGCTCCGCTGCCTTTGCCGAACAGCAGCACCGGCACCTTAAAATACTGTGATTCAAGAATTTGAGCCGTCATTGCCCAGCAAGCGGAGGGCACAAGCAGTATGTGCGACGCGAGGAAGAGCGCTTTCCTCCTGCTTAGATTAGGGCGGCCGATCCTTGCCGTTTTTCCGGAAAGGTCATAGGCCTCAACGTGATTTTTTTCTCCCGTTCCGGAGAGTTCTTCCCCTGCGCCATTTTCAATCACAAGCAGCCTGAGGTTTTTCTCAAAGAATTTTACATATTTTTTTGCCGCCGAAAGAACAAACTCCATATATTCAGGGCGGGCGCTTCCTGTTTCAACAAGCACATTTATCTTTCCGTCTATCAGCCGGTGCAGGAACTGCATATCGGCCTTGATACCATCGTAATACTCCGCGTTGTAATTCACCGGCAGGAGGAAAAGCCGGCTTCTTTCAATTCCGGCTGCCAGGCAGGCGTCAAGCGAGCGTCCCGAGTCGCAAAAAACTGCGCCTGAACGCGCGCGGGCCGCTTCCTCCGCAAGTCCTGCGACAGAAACACCCTCGCCCTGCCCGCAGTATTCCCCGAAAAACCTTACTGCCTTTTTACACCGCGAACCCGCAAGCAGAACACACCCGCGCTCCCACTTTTCCGTATAATTAAGCAACAACAGGGAATCTTTCAGGGCCTCAAGTTTTTTTATCTTTTCCGCGAGGCGCGCCGCATCAGAGCTGCCATCCGCGCAGATTTCAACCTCATAACCGGCGTCAATAAGACAGTTCTTTTGCCAGTCGATATCCTTCAGGACAGACTGCCCGGGACTATAGTTCTTTAATACGATCAGGGCTTTCACTATTCCCTCACCCCGGCTTCGCGGCGATTAGCGCGTATTCCTGGGCCATGTTGAACTTCTCCAGGATATTCTTCAGCCTGTCGGTTTCTTCAAACTCAACAAACTTCACCGGCGTTACTCTTTTTATCTCAATCTTTTCAAAACCGACCGACCCGGCAAGGAATTCGAGCGTCTGCGGAGGTATGGGGTTCAGATGGGACAGGTCAAGGTAAAAATTCGGAGACATCACAAGCAGGCTTTCCGGGTTTGGAGTTTCAAAGATTATCAGGCCTCCCGGCTTTAGCACCCTTACCGCTTCACGAAACAGCGAGACCAGGTTTCCGGCCCCGAGATGCTCAACAAGATGAAAGGCCGAAATGACATCAATAGTATCCGAAACGCCGGCCCTAAGAAAGCTTATCGCGTCGCCTTCCTTCACATTGAGCCCGAGCTTGAGGCATTCTTTGACCATCCTGCCGTTTAGGTCAATTCCGGCGGCCGGAATATTGTGCTCCCTGAGCAGTTCAAGCCATTCCCCCCTTCCGGAACCAAGGTCAAGGACTTTGAGTTCTTCCGGCTTCCTGCCAAGCGTTAATACATTCGGCAGATACTGTTTCTGCCGCTCCCTGATGGCTGCTTTACTGCCCCTGAATTTGTTCTCGAATTCAAAATAGAAATCATCCGCAGACTGCGAGGAAAGCTCCTTGGCCTTTTGCGCCAGCAATGCATCCGGCCCGGCTTTAGCTTCACGGCTTTTCATGATCCCGGCAAGGATTTCAGCATTGCCGGCGACAGCCGTCCTCGCAAGTTGAAGCTTTGCGCGCAATTCATCAACATCACACTGGAGAGAGCTCTCTTTCTGCCTGGAAACGGCTGCTAATTCCTCCAGGTCTATCAAGAGATGCTTCACCATCCTGGGAGCTTTTAACAGCCAGTAAAGCCACTGCGCGGCTTTTCCAAACACAGGGATATTCTTTATCCACTTAATTTTATTGACGGTCTTGAGCAAAATGTCTCTTATCCCGATGCCGGAATGCCGGATAACGCCCGAGACATCTTTCTTTTCCAGATTGCCGGCCTTTGCCTTTTTCAGGTTCTCTTTGATATCATTTTCAAAAGATGACCGGTCAGCCATGGTTCTCCTGAGCCTTTATATAGGCGTCTATGACTTGCTTGGTCTCGCCAATCTGTTTCACCGTGTGATTCTCTATCCAGATAACACGCCCGCATACCTTCTCTATTTCAGGCATGGAATGCGAAACAAAGACAATTGTCATCCCCGCCTGCTTAGATTCAAGTATCTTATCGTAGCACTTTTTCTGAAACTGCTGGTCGCCGACTCCGAGCACCTCATCTACAAGCAGTATTTCATAATTCAAATGAGCTGCCACGGAAAAACCAAGCCTTGCAAGCATCCCGCTGGAGTAAACCCTTATCGGCTGGTCAATAAAATCACCGAGTTCAGAAAACGCAATTATAGAAGTCATCCTTTCTTTTACTTCGGAGATATTCAATCCAAGCAGAACCGCGTTAAGAATGATGTTCTCTCTGCCGGTCAGTTCGTGGTTAAACCCGGCGCCAAGTTCAAGAAGCGGCGCCACTCTGCCGTTGACAGTTATGCTTCCGGAAGTGCATTTCATCACTCCTGCAATCAGCCCCAGCGTAGTACTCTTGCCGGCGCCGTTCCTTCCTATGACGCCGACGGTTTCACCTTTTTTTATCTCAAAGGAAATGTCCCGTAGAGCATCGTACCTGCTCGATTTTATGGCCTTGAGAGCCCCGGGGATGTTAAAGATAAATCTCTTTATCCCGCCGATAATGTGATGGTAAAGAGGATAACTCTTACTGACTTTCTCAAAAACAATGGCGTTTTCGTTCATAGTATCTCTCCAAACCTGCCGGAAAGTGTTCTGTAAACAAAACTTCCTAGAGTATATAAAAGAATCGCATAAAGCACCGCAAACAACACCGGCTCAAGTTCGAGTTTGCCGTCTAAAAATAGTCCTCTCCAGCTGATCATAAGCGGCCCCAGCGGGTTCAGGTTAACATAGAACTTAAATCTTTCCGGAACCATGCTCACTGGATAAATGACCGGCGTAAAATAGAACAAAAGAGTCATGAATATCGTAGTCAACCTCTCAAGGTCCCGAAAGAACAGGTTAATGGAGGCGATGAACATAGACGCGCCGTAGGCAGTCAGGAATTGTACGAGTAACAGGAGTGGTATCCCATAGATCCAGGCAAGCGTCGGCGCCTTATGGTAGGCAAGCATAAAACCGGCAATTACCAGTATTGAGAGTATGAAATGGATCATATCTTGCAGAACGCTAACAAAAGGAATAATGTTGCGCGGGAAATTAACCTTCTTAATAATAGACGCATTGTTAAGAAAAAGCGTCGGCGAGACCGTTACGGAATTTTGGAACCACTGCCAGGGGAAGAGCCCGCAAATGAGGAAGAGAGCGTAATTATCCATCTGGATCTTCATTACAACTTTGAAGGCCACGAAAAAAACCAATGCAAGCGCAAGCGGATGGCCTATAGACCACAGGTAGCCAAGGATGCTGCTCTTGTAGCGCAACTTCATCTCTTTGTCGGTCAGGACAATGATGAGGTCTATGTAGTGGCGGAGACGTTTATTCAAAGTGATCCTTT
>Ga0209083_1003198_pt1 | contig 14092 bp, 12 predicted proteins | sample AM7aDNAmetaG_FD_184132 | JGI IMG/M metagenome (GOLD analysis project Ga0209083, IMG submission 184132) | Freshwater microbial communities from Finland to study Microbial Dark Matter (Phase II) - AM7a DNA metaG (SPAdes) (version 3) | ecosystem: Environmental > Aquatic > Freshwater > Lake ...
ACGCGGCGTCGCTCCTTCAGGGTTTCCCCCATTGAGAAAAATCCTCGACTGCTGCCACCCGTAGGTGTCTGGACCGTGTCTCAGTTCCAGTGTGGCTGGTCGTCCTCTCAGACCAGCTACCCGTCTTTGCCTTGGTGGGCCGTTACCCCGCCAACTAGCTGATAGGCCGCAGCCCCATCTCGAAACGTCAGGTCTTTCGATCCCCAACTTTGACCTTACGGTCACATGCGGTATTAGTCTCGCTTTCGCGGGATTATCCCCCATTTCGAGGTAGGTAGCTACGTGTTACGCACCCTTTCGCCACTAAAACCACCGAATATTGCTACCCGATGATTTCCGTTCGACTTGCATGTCTTATCCACGCCGCCAGCGTTCGTTCTGAGCCAGAATCAAACTCTCCGTAAAAGAATCATTCAGACCTTACAGACCTGATCGACTCCACGTTGAGTTACCTCGAATTGCTTCGAGGCCGATCAATCATAGGCTCATGATTGATCTGTTATACTTTCACTCAAAGTTTCCCCGATCTACACCGGGGAAACGTGGGCTCTCACGCATCGCACATTTCAATTCTCAAAGAACAAAAGACGCTCCACCTTTCAGCGGGGCGTCGCAATCTGTTTTCAGTTGATCAACACTCAGCCAGTCGGCTGAACGCTGATGACTAACCACTGATTGCTTCCCATCACTCGACAGGACAGCTCCGCAATCCGGCGTTTCGGTATTGGTTCCGAAAGAACTTCTCAGACTCACTCTCGCAAGCGTGTCTAACCTTACTCCCTAACTTCACTCACTGTCAACCCCCTTTTGAAAAACTTTCTTTTCGCGAAGGGAGGTGCAAATTACTAGGCACCCTTATTTATTGCAACAACAATTTTAACTTTTTTTTGCCGCCCCTCCGGAACCCCTGAATTTATTGGGTTTTTGAGTTGTTTTATCTGTAAATTATTTTTATATTCGGTTGCATGTCTGCAACATTTCACACAATTTCCATCCTGATTCCGGTTTTTAATGAAGTCAAAACCATCGAGGCAATTATTGCGCGCGTCCGCGCCGCTGATACCTGCGGACTTACCAAAGAAATCATTCTCGTCGATGACGCCTCGACGGATGGCTCCGCCGAAATCTTCAAGCGCCTGTCGCAGGCTGCGGATCTCAAATGTTTTTCCCATCCGGTCAATCGCGGCAAAGGGGCAGCGATTCGCACCTGCCTGGAACAGGCGTCTGGCGAAATTTTGCTGATTCAAGATGCCGATCTCGAATATGACCCGGCCGATTATCCCAAACTCATCAAGCCGATTCTTGACGGCCGGGCGGATGTCGTTTACGGCTCTCGTTTCACAGGGGGAACGCATCGGGTTTTGTTGTTTTGGCACTACCTGGCCAACCGGTTTTTAACGCTTCTTTCCAACCTGCTGTGCAACCTGAACCTGACCGACATGGAAACCTGTTATAAAGTTTTCCGGCGGGAATGCGTTCAAGACCTGAAGCTGACCGCCGAGCGCTTTGGCATCGAACCGGAGTTGACCGCCAAGCTGGCACGGCGCCATTATCGCTTTTACGAGACCGACATTAATTACTCGGGCCGCGACTATTCGGAAGGCAAAAAAATCGGCTGGAAAGACGGTCTGGCCGCCCTCTGGTTTATCGTCCGCTACCGGTTCTTCGACTGAGTGGCGCCGGCCGCGGGTCCGCAACTCCCTTGCGGATATGGTTCCGGAACAATTTTCCGGTCGTCGATCTCATGCAGCGCCCGGTCGAAAATATCCCAGGACGCAGCCAGCTCATCGGCGCGGATAAAGAGGCTCCGCTCTCCCGCAACGACATCCAACAGCAACGATTCGTATGCTTCGGGAATCACAGCGGTAAACGCGGTCCGGTACCGTAAATTCAACTCCGTGGATTCCAACCGCATCTTCAGGCCGGGGACCTTATTGACCACCCGCAGGAAAATTGCCTCATCGGGTTGGACCCGAATGACGAGCTCATTCGCTGGCAACTGCGGGACTTCGCCGGCAAAAATATTATGCGGAACATCGTGGAACTGGATACAAATCTCCGCCAGCTGTTCATCCAATGCCTTCCCGCATTCGACGATGAAGGGGACCCCTTTCCATCGTGAATTATTGATGCGGAGCACGGCCGACGCATACGTTGGCGTCCGCGAATTGGGCGCCACCCCGGCTTCGGCCTGGTAAGACTTCCGCCCGGCAGCATCACCCTCCGCTGCGCTGTACTGACCGAGCACCAGGTCCGCCAACTCGACGGGCCGGACGGCACGCAGAACCTGTACTTTCTCATCGCGAATGGGGGCCGCCGAGAGACTGTCCGGCTGTTCCATGGCAATCAATGCAAGCATTTGCATCAAATGGTTTTGCATCACATCGCGGATGATGCCAAAGCCGTCAAAATAACCGGCTCGATTGCCGATATCGAGCGTTTCTTTCCAAACAATCCGGACTTGCCGGATGAAATCACGGTTCCAGACTGGCTCGAAAATTCGATTGGCAAACCGGAGCACCAAGAGGTTTTGAATCACTTCCTTGCCGAGATAATGATCAATCCGGTAGGTCTGTTCATTGGTGAAAACTTTTCCAAATTCGGTCACCAACTCATCCGAGCTGAACCGGTCGTGACCGAAGGGTTTCTCGATGACGATCCGCGTCCAGCTTTCCGTATCGTCACACGTCACCAGCCCTGAATTACCAATGGCACGCGCCACATCCAAAAAAACCGACGGTGGAGTTGCCAGATAAAACAACCGGTCGCCGGCCAACCCGCCACTGACCTGCTGGATGCGCTCTGCCAGGTCGAGAAATGACTCCGGTGAGCCATATTCGCCAACCACGTAATGGCAGCGCGCCAAAAACTGCTCCGTCAAGGCCGCACAATCGTGCGGTTCCGGAGTATACCGGCACAGTAATCGCTCCGCTGTCCGGGCGCGAAATTCCGCATCGGTCAAGGTCGAGCGCGCGAATCCAAAAATGTGCAGATTGGGCGGTAACAGTCGCTGTGCAAACAACGAGAACAATGCCGGTAAAACTTTGCGTTGTGCCAAATCACCCGACGCGCCAACCAAAATGATATTGAGTGGACTCGGTTCCATGACGCGGTTAGCGGTCGACCAATAGACCACTGATGGCAAAGATACCGACAGCGTGTTGCGGGTGTTCCGTACTGGCGGAAATCCAGGTAAAGTTCATGGATGTCAAACGGCGCTGTTTATCAGTTTCGATCAGATTGAAGTACAATTGACCGGGATTTCTGGATGACGGCGTGACAGCAACGACAGGGAGTGCAATGTTCGCAGCAGCAGGCGGATGTTTATTGTTCCAATCGAACGTCTTGAATTTCAGTTCTTCGGGATCGCCTGTGTCGTAAGTAAGTCGGACACTGATAGTTGCACCACCGACACTTGACGCGCTGAGAACTGCCACCTGCGAGTAGCGCCGCTGTTGCGGTGGTGGGAGTTTGACTGTCGCCGCTGTTGGAAATCGTCCAGTCGCCCACGTGATGCCAATTGCATCCGGTTTGTCTTCCATTCGCAATTGAAAAACTCCGCCGGCTTCCGTGTCATGCAATAACACCCGGCCATTCTCTGGTAAATCACCGATAAGAGAGCCCGGGCGGAACCCATTTTTGCTGCCGGCTGCAGCCCCATGTTCTAAAAAAACAGCATTACATGCTTCACCTAATTCTAAAGGTATAAACCCTTTTGCGGCAATTGATTGAACGTATAATTGTGTTACCTTAATTAACTCATTAGTGCGACTTTTTACAAATTCAGTATTCCCAAAATCATTGGTCAACGTCGCGAGTGTTTCAGCGACTTTCGGCCATTGGTTTTGCGATGTTGCGGTTTGTAATTGGTTCCAAAGTGCCAACGCCTCAACTTCTCGCTGACGGACCGTTGCGATCTGTGCCGCAACTGCCTGTTCCTGTTGATCCTGCTCGGTCAATCGATCGAGATATCGCTGGGCGACCGCGGTTCGCGACGGATCACGGGTGACGACGGCCTGCCAAGTCTTGCGGGCGTCATCGATGCGGGCTTGCTTGGCGAGCGCCTGCGCGGCGATGAAGACCGCATAACCGGCGACTTCGTCTGGTTGGTTGGGATCAAGGCCTTCACGAAACAACCGGCAGATGCTGGCCGCCGTCAATTCATTCCAAGCCACGGTCAATTCGGCAAAACCGGCCTCGCCAAAAGTCTGGCGGAGCGTGATCCGGTCGGGATCGAAACTGGTGACCTGGCCCTTCAAATCGCCACGCTTGGTGGTGAGGGTGATGAGTGCGCTGGGAGAGCTTTTCAATCGGATACTCAGGCCAGCGCGCAACGCGAGCAGCCAATCAAATTCATTTTGCCACCGGTTTATTTCTTGCCGCAGGCCGGCGTCGCTACTGTCGGCAAGAGCCGCGAGTGCGATTTGCCGGCCTTTATCCCATTGCAAACCGGTGATCAACCCGGGCAATTCGGCTTGGAGTTGTTGGAGGCGGGCTTGCCGGGCTTGAACCGCTGCAGCTTCCTCCGCGACGGCCGCCGCCGCTGTTGCCTGCGTCTTGGCGTGCACTTCCTGTTCCAGTTTATGGCGGAACCCGGCAATCTCCGCGGCGAGATCAGCAAACCCGGTGCAGGCGTTCAATTGCCGGTCACACACCGCAATGGCCGCGGGAATTTTTCCGGCTGATTGCAGTTTTTTCACTTCCGTCTGCGCCACATGCCACTGTTGTTCGGCGCTCGAACGCAGCCGAATCCGCTCGACTCCAACCGCCTGATTGGCCAGGGTGCCGGCATACCGGTCACTCTGCCATTGCTGGCCATAAATCTCATCGGCACGACCGGGTTGGCCAGCGGCAACGGCCGCATCCGCGGCGGCTTTCACTATTTTGTATTCTTGAGTCGCCTGCGATTCGCGGTCGGCCGCCACCGGCGCCACCGGCAGTGCGACCGCAGGTTTGGGTTGGGCTGGGGCCGCAACAACAGGATGCTTGCCGGCAAATTGTGTCCGATACACGAGGAAAACGATCAATCCGCAAACGATGACAGAGATGAGCGTGAAAATCAGGCTGAGAGGTGATTCGCGACGCGGGGGTGGCAGCGGGGCAGCGGCCGGGGTGGATTTTGGACCACTGCCGTGCAATAGCGGCCGGGGGCCGGCCAGCCGGCGTTCGTCAAGATACCGGTCCAATGTTTGCAGGAGTTCGGCATAGGTCTGATAGCGGGCCGCCGGATCCTTGGCCAACATTCGGCCAACGATTTGCGCCAAAGCGGCCGGCACATTGGGATTAAAAGTCTGAATGGATGGCACCGGGGCCTGGGTGTGCAGCCGGAGGATTTGCTCCGGAGTGGCCCCGATAAAGGGCGGTTGCCCGGCCAGCATGTGAAACAAAGTTGCGCCAAGTGAGTAAATATCGCTGCGATGATCGGTCGGCTGACCGGCAATGGCTTCCGGGCTGATGTAGCCGGGGGTCCCGTACAAAGTTTCAGCGGCTGGACCGGCTTTGGCTTTGACACGCTGGACCAACCCAAAATCGGTAACCTTGACGGCTCCGGATTCAGAGACAAGAAAATTGGCTGGCTTGACATCGCCGTGAATCAGCCCGTGCTGGTGGGCGTGTTGCAGGCCGAGCGCCGCTTGACGGATGAATTCAACGGCTTCGCGAACGGGCAGTTGTTGTTGTTGTGCCAACAGGGCTTCGATCTGTTGACCGGTCACCAATTCCATCACAAAATACACGATCCCGGCCTGTTTCCCGGCTGTGTAAACGTGGACGACATTGGAATGGTTGAGCGCGGCAGCGGCACGGGCCTCGGTGAGGAAGCGTTGGGCAATTTCTGGATCACTGGCAAGTTCCGGAGCCAGGACTTTGATGGCCACATACCGTTCGAGGGACGGGTCGTAGGCGCGATAAACCAACCCCATGCCGCCAATGGCGATCAGCTCGACCAGTTTGTACTGGCCCAGCATGTCGCCCACTGCCAGTGGGTGCACGGCCCCGGTTGAATCTGGGGTACTCATTTCTACGGTTGGAGCATAACAAAACTCTGGTCAATGCCAAGCAGAAGCCGATTTACTTATCACGATGCGGCACCAAGTGTGCTAGGGTCAGCGCGCTCCCACACACCGCGCGTGGCGACCAAAGAACATGAACCGGCGCAGGACTATGTCCACAGCTCTCACCTTGATTGAGCTTTTGGTCGTGATCGCAACGATCGGGTTGCTGGCGGGACTATTGTTGCCGGCGTTGAGCAGCGCCATGCGCAAGGCCCGCCAATCCTCCTGTGCCGGCAACCAGAAACAGCTGGGCCTCGGCGTCCTATTGTATGCAGGCGACTGGGACGACTACCTTCCCTATCCCAAAAGTGATTATGGCGAAGCCGCAATCTGGATTTATGCGATCGACCCGTATGTGCTGAACCAACTGCCATCCAGCACGGCAACCCTGCCCCAAAAAATCGCCCTGATCAAACAAGACCCGCTCTGGCTGACCTTCGACGCGGTGGCCCGGGTGAATTGGCGGACGATCAAAATGAACCGAAAATTAGTTGGCCGCAGTGACAATATCGGCAAAGTCAACGCGACCTTTGCCGACCTCACTCCGAAGTATCGCCGGATTCCCGGGATTTCGAAGCCGATCACCACCCCGCTCCTGATGGATGGGCGAGTCGAGGAAAGCAGCGCAGCGGCTGACAAGTGCCGGTATGATGCCTATGAGATTTACGTGGCACTCCGCCATGGGGGCGGGGCCAACCTCCTGTTTATCGACGGTCATCAGGAATGGTCGAATCAAGGCATCCCCAGCGGCGGAGCGGGCGGCTGGGCGCAGGACAGCACACCCTGGGATTGGTGGGTGGATTGAAATTGCCGGCTGCACGAGCACCCCAGAATTCATAATGGAGGGCGAGCCTCCCGGCGAGACGCTCCCCTTTAGTGCTGCGGCTCGCCTCCAAAAACATGACGCAGACAGGGCCATATCTGCAATCCAAACCGCTCCGGAATTTGGGATGGCAGACCGGGTGACCTATTGCGAAAGATATTGGTACGAAGTCAGTTTAACCCGTCCGCCAACGTTTTTGAACGTGGCTTGAATCGCCACGACTGCGCCCGGAACTCCGTTGGAAATCCCGGTCCCGCCCCCCTTGACCACTTGCCCCCACCCAATAATTTGGGTTGTCCCGCCACCCTTCCATGCCGTGATCAGGTTGGAGATGGCGCGAATGAGCGCCTCACGACCGGCATCGTTGGTATAAGGAATCGGGCTCCCACTCAGATCGGTTGTGAGATTGGGGAGCGCACACATCTGACCGATGTACAACATATTCCCATTGGTCAGACCGGTGCGATAAGCACCCATATCATTGATTATCGCCGTGATTTTTGAGTCGTCGTTGTTGCCGTCGATCGCATTACCGGGGCTAAGGTAGGCCGAATTTGTAATCCCACTGAAAAGGGCAAACAGCGCCGGGCTTTGATTGATACCGCCGTTAAAACAACCGGGGTAAACCACCCCATTGGTGTCGGAGTTGATGTTGATTCGGCCGGCCACATCGATCAGTTCGTTGACACGGAAATAATCCATCAATTTTCCATCACCGTACGGATAGGAAACGGCGCTGACAAAATTCGAATAGGACTGGAGCCGGATCGTGGTCCACGGTTCACCGCGGTGAACATAGCCGATATCACCGACCGTGACATAGCCGTTGGTCTGAACATAAAAGCTCGCGAGGCCCTCTCGATTGCCGGTATCCGGATAGCCCGTGGTTGCATTGGGGGCAGTTGGCGAACAGGTCGTGTTCTGCCCGCCCAACGTGTAGCCAGGCCCGCCAGCCGGCTGATTGTAAAGGATCCCCAGCCGCGGATCATCGGCCTCCAAACTGATGTAGCAGTTGGTAACCACCGCACTGTTGGTCTGGCCCGCGCCGCCGGCGTTCCACGGGGCAGCGTTCCAAGCAACGCCGCTCCCCGGCCAGGGCACGGTAATAATATTTGTGACGGGAGTTGAAATTCTTTGAATTAGATTGGTTGGCGAGACTGCATTCGTGCCAAACAACGTGGCTTGCACGAAGATATTGGTAATCACAACGGCACCGGGAACTGTCAACCCGCTCACCCAATTGGAGTAATACCCGGTACACAGCACGTTACTGAACCCCAGCGCCGTTGACTTGTAAACATTGGTGGCAAACGGACTGTAATTAATTGTGTAACCGGGGGCTGGCGACGTGAAGCTGCAGCTCACCACATAACTCACGCGCACCGGTTGGGCTGCCGTCGTGTTTGTGTAAATCACTGCCATGTTGGTGATGACCACGTTGTTGGTATCCGGGAAATAATTACTGTACGGATTCCAGAGTTCATTGCTCACAGTCACGGAAGTGGTAAACCAATAATTTGTTTTGTTAACAGCACCCCCGAAATTGGTCGACCGGTAAAATGAAGTATCATAGCGAATGAGAACCTGGTTGAGATAGGGCGTCGCCTTCACACCGGTCAAGATGTTGGTTGTCAGCGGGGCGACGATTATATTTGTGAAAACCGACGGGTAGAGATTCGTGGTATGAAAATCGATGAGATTAAGGGCGAGTTGGATCAGGTTATTGGTGAATTGCGGAAACTGCGCCAAAATATTAGTCAAGATCATCACATTCGTTGCCAAAATCGCCGATGGACCGTTCGTCATTCCATTCAGGTTCACGCGCGCGCCGATGTAAGGATTAACAAGGTTGGGATCCGCTGAAGGCCCGACGAACGCATAGTCAGCCAAAATCGCACTGGCCGGATCGGGGGCGATGGGATTGGGCAGCGCATCGAGTTGGGACAGCGAGCCAATGGCTTGGTCGTCCCCCACCACGCTGGGCGTCACCGTGTATTCGGACGGGTTATTGGTAACGCCATCATTATTGTTATCCACTCCGTTGGCGCCTGGCAAATAGGTGCCAAACGCCGCCGGCAGCGATCCCGCTGGACATCCATACCGAAACTGGAGAATGCGCCGCGCCGAAGTGACAGGGTCGGCATAACCGAGTTTTGCCAGGAATTTTTGCAGGCTGACATCCGCACAGATTCCGCGCGTATAATTGGTTGCGCCAAGGGCATTGGTGGACAACGCCCCGATGTAGCCGTAACCAAAATTGGTGTCGGCCGGGCGCTGGTACGTGTCACTACTGGAGTTGGCGATATTGCCGATCGCATTAATGTCAACCGCGTTGCCCATGCCAACGAATGCAAACCGTCCGACCAGAATACCTTGAGCGTTTCGGACACTAATCCAATACGGCTCAATCGTGGAGCGGCCCGGCACGCCATCGCGTTCAACAAAGTCGAACGAGTTGGTAATGAGTGTGGCGCCATTGGTTGTTACGCCATAGAGCGGATTCACGTCATTTGTATAATTATCGATACAACTGTAGTCATTGTTACCCAAGATGGCCGGGTTATTGGTAAAATAGTTGAGAAAAACGTTGGTGGAAACTCCCGCCCCAACGTTTACATTGGAGTACTCCGCCCCCGAGATTATGTAGGCCGCGTTCTGACGAACAATCTCCATCAATGCACGATCCACAGCCATTTTGGCCAGTCCCTTGGCAGCCACCTGGTCACTGTAGGCACTGCCGCTTTTCAGTTCAGTGCGCGCGGTCATGACAAACGCGATCGCCAACAGGGCCACAATCGCCAGCATGGTCAAGGTGACGACCAGCGCGACTCCGGAGGTTTGGCGGCGGTGGAAATTCAGTTGGCGAATATTGGAGAACATATAACAACCTCCATGCATGGCTAATTTTGCGTGCTTTGCGGCAGAAACACTCGATTTGTGTATTTATGGACATTGTTCGTCAGGATCTGGATGGCGCTCGATGAACTGAGGCTCGAATCGAGCGTCAGCGCGCGATTGTAGTTATCGCTGTCAATGGCCCAGATGCTGATTCCGACCGATGATGGCAACGTCCCAATGGTGTTCCAAGTGCTGACAGCAGCGCTAACCGAGTCCGTATAGAACTGGAAGGATATTCCCAAAATGTTATCGGAAAGCGTTTGCCAGTAAGTGGTCGGATTGGACTGGTGATTCCACCAGCCGCCGGGTGGATTGGGTGGATCGGAAGGATACTGGAACGGATACACGAGCGGGTCACTGCCGCGTTGGAGGACCCACTTATTCACCACCACTCCGAAGTTCATCACCGGCACTTGAGCGATCTGATAGCCAACATTAACAACCGTTCCCAAGACATTGCCTTCGTCTGTGGAAAGCGTGCTCAAGCAATACAACGTGTTCGTATAAATACCGCTGCCGACGATGAGTTCGGCCGACGCGTTTGTCTGATAAATATTGACGGTATTACCGTAATACACCGTGCGCTCAAGATCATGAGAGATCTGCTGGAGGACAGCCCGGACCACCTGGTTTTTCTCCATCTGGTTCGAGCCCAACACCATCATTCGGTTGCAGTTCGTGAACGCCAAGAACAGCATCACCACGAGCATGCTCAGCACCGCCAGTGCCGCCAGCAATTCAATCAGCGTAAAGGCTGTCCGGTTGCTGCGCAGCTTATTGAACATAGCGATCCACCTCGGTGAAATAATAGTTTGTACTGCTGAGCGGGGTTGTCGACGATGATCCGTTGGTCCGAAAAACCAAAATACAAACGCGGCTGATCATATTCGTGCCCCCCACGGAAATGTTTGAGAACCCCGCATTCGTAACCCAGGCTTCGACTCGGTACCAGATTCCATCGACGTTTGAGTTGCTGGCGAAATTTCCATAGGAGAGTGACGCTGGATCAATTACGTTGGTGGAATAGCCACTCGAACCGAGGGCATAGCAATTCGAATTGGCTGCTTCCTGTTGGAAATCGGCAAGTACGTCCTGACCGATGGCCATCATCTGCGTCGAATCGGCGGCTTGGCGAACCGCATCCAGTCCCAACGGAAACAATGCCATAATCCCCACCAGCCCGATCGCCACGACCGCAATCGCCAGGGTCACTTCGACCAGCGAAAATCCGCGTGGCGCGCGGCCCACGGGTGCGGTGACGGAACACGGTCGTTGCAAACCGGGTCGGTTGTGGGTTGCGGCCGGAGTGGGACAGGCGTCTCCCTCGACCTTGCTCGAGACCCTGAGCCTGTTGAAGGGCCACCTGTCTCCGCCTCGCTGTTTCGGCTCACCATGCGGGGAAATAGCCTCACTCGATCCGCTGACTTCGAAAAGACTGCCCAATGGACAGGCGAGACGCACTGTCCCACTAAATAAACAGCATAATTCCGGCTTAGAAGTCACTGCACCAGACACCGGCCGGCAGCCCGTTGGGCGGGCCGGCCCTGCAATAAATTTGGAGAACGCGCATGCCCAGGCAACGCACCGCTGATTTAAAAGATGAAGGAGATAGCGTTTCGTCTTCATGGTGCCAGACTAACTTTTGGTGATCCGGGCTTTACTGGTTAATGGATTGATCGCAATGGTGTTGGTGCCGGCATAAGTCCCAACCGAATTCGAACCCACCAAAAAACCTTGCATCATGGAAAAGGTTGGCCAAGCGGTCGACGGGATCGAAGGGTTCAGGGACTGGATCTGACCGTACTTATTGATCTTCACACACCAGATATTGACCGCGGTATTCGTACTCGTCGGAAACGGCACGAGCTGCGTCGAAACGTTGCTGATTTGGTTGGCGAAAACCGCTCCCTGCGGTAAATATTGGATCGCATCAATGTAGGTGACATTGGTCAACATCCCTGCCAACGAAGAAACTGATTGCTGGACCGCGTTGAGCGCCGAGACACAGAACCCGTAGGAAGAGTAGCAATAGGTATTGGAGAGGGTGTTGTTCGGGAACGAGGTCTGGGAATACGGGACCACCAAGTAGACATCCTTCAGATTGACCATGGCATACGTCCGGGCCATGGCCACCTGATCCGTGAACTGCCGCGTGCCGTTGCCCAGCGCACTGGACTGCGTAATCCGATGCAACGACGGGATGCTGATCGTGATCATCAAGCCAATGATGACAACGACCGCCAACAACTCGACCAACGTAAATCCGCGATTGTTTTTAAAGTGTGCCATTGTTTTCACCAGCTCGTGATGTTGTCTGCGTCATCCCCAGGCGCAGTGCCACCGGCATCACTGGAGCGCCCGTCGGGACCAAGCGACCAAACGATGACGTTGTCCGGAATGGGATTGGGAGTCCCGCCCGAAAACGGGTTGGCAACCTGGTTGGCACCCGTCGGATCGAATGCGACGCGGTAGTGATTCTTCCACGGATCCAAAATGTACCCATCGGAACTGATGTCTTTGCTGGCAATTTCGAGAAACACGATCCCGCGTGGGTTGCCAAACAAATTCGTCGCCAGATCTTGGGGAGTATAGGTCGTAATGTTTGGCCAACCGCTGTATTCGCGGTCCAATGCCTTGAACGCCGAAGCAATGCTCATGATCGTTCCTTTCGCCTTGCCGGTTTCCGCTTTGAGCATCGCGATCTTAATGGCTGGGAACAGCAGCGCAACCAGCACCGCAATGATGGAAATCACAATCATCAATTCGACCAGTGTAAACGCCCGCAAAATTTGATTCTGGGTTCGCATCCCTATTTCCAAACCAAAATGTTGTCCGTGTTCTTTGAGTCGGTGAGCCCCAGCGAACTGTTAGTCCACACATGGTCAGGTCCCGCTGAAAAGACGCAGATGTTCGCCTGATACGAAGCATTTGTGAAAACATTCGTCACCTGGTTTCCGTAGGACTGATCCACCACCACCTGATAGACATTCTTCCATGAATCCACATAAGCATTGCCCTGATTTGAATCCAAATCTTTCTTCCCGATATCGAGAAACTTGATTTGATTTTGATTCGTCCCGAGCCATGGGTCTGCGCAACTGGGAATTTGCCCGGTTAATAACTGAACAAAGTTAGCGGTCACGGCCACGTTTGTTTTCACCCCAACGATCGGCCAGGTTCCATAGGTCGTATACCAGGCGGAGATTGCGTTCACTAGCATCTGCGCCTTCACTTGCGAGCTGGCAGTCTCCGCCTTCAACAACGCCGTCTTGATCGCCGGAAATAACAACGCAACCAATACCGCAATGATGGAAACCACCACCATTAATTCGACCAGTGTAAAACCGCGGTTTCGATTGGATCTCATAATGCCTTACCAACTCTTCGGGTTATCTTTATTGGCCAGCGATGTGTCCCCACCCAGATCATTCGCGCCATCCGGGCCCATTGACCAGATCGCAAAGCCCCACTGCAGCGGAGTGGAGTTATCGAATGGATTCTTTACCGACCCCGTATAACCTGTGTCCAATCGAATGACATACGGGTTCTTCCAAGGGTCAACGATCAAAAAGCACTTGCAGGTTGTGTTGGTCAGGATGTCCTTCGAAGAAAAATCATAAAACGTGATGCTGCTCGTATTCGCGAAAAGATTGGTCGGGATATAGGAATCAGTGCTGCCATCGGTGTTGACGCTAATGGTGGCAGCGGCAACCGTATTCGAAGGCCAGCGCCCAAACTCGCTGAAATAAGCCCGAAACGCCGCTGCCATCTGATGGATGTTCTCTTTCGCACGCGCCTGATCCGCGCTGGTCTTCGCGACTTGAACCACGGGCAAAAGGAGACCCGCCAAAATGACAATAATAACCATCACCACCAACATTTCAATCAGCGTGAATGCTCTGTTATTTGATCGTGTTATCTGCATCGCCGTTTGCCCTCGCCACCTGTTAACGACTCTCCCGGTCGCGCAGCTCCTGCTCGAGCCGCTCGCTCAACCATTGCTTGATCATGCTCTGATAATTCAGGTACCGCGACCGTGCCAACCGCTTCAGCCGCGCCAACATCCGCGGATCAATTCGCAATGTAATCGTCGTGGATTCACTTTGATCCAGCCTGGCTAGAGACGATTCCATCAAGCGCGCGTCCAACCGGTGCGCCATCCAGTACTTCGCCTCTTCTGGCTCAGATCCGAAGACCGGGATGTCCTGCCATTTCATTACGAGGTCCATTCGCGCAACTTCCTCTCGTAAAAATAATCTTCTTCTTCCGTCATTGTCCGCGCACTGATGACCCGAATTCGCTTGCCGTCCGCCCGAAA
>Ga0209083_1003200_pt1 | contig 14076 bp, 10 predicted proteins | sample AM7aDNAmetaG_FD_184132 | JGI IMG/M metagenome (GOLD analysis project Ga0209083, IMG submission 184132) | Freshwater microbial communities from Finland to study Microbial Dark Matter (Phase II) - AM7a DNA metaG (SPAdes) (version 3) | ecosystem: Environmental > Aquatic > Freshwater > Lake ...
TCGGAAGTGACATCGCCATGATCTTTGATGAATGTCCCGCCGCGAGCAAAGATAAACCCTCGATCGAAAAGGCCGTTAATATAACCCTGCGGTGGTCGGCCCGAGCCAAGAAGTGTCACACGCTCAAGTCGCAGGCGCTCTTTGGCATTATTCAGGGAGGAACTTTCAAAGATCTGCGGAGGGAATCGCTTGAGCGGACGCTTGAGATCGGTTTTGACGGATACGCGCTCGGGGGCTTGAGCGTCGGTGAGCCCAAGCCCGAAATGCTCGAGGCGCTTACGGATATTTTGCCGAGGATGCCGGCCGATAAACCGCGCTATTTGATGGGAGTCGGCACGCCGCCGGATTTCTTTGAAGCCGTGGAACGAGGTGCCGATATGTTCGATTGCGTGAATCCGACGCGCTACGGAAGGAACGGGACGGCCTTCACAAGCGACGGTCTTGTGGTCCTCCGGAACACGCGTTACCGGTTGGATCCAAAGCCTATTCAGAAAGATTGTGAGTGCTATGCCTGCCGGAACTTCTCTCGGGCCTATTTGCGGCATCTGGTAAATAGCCATGAGATCCTGGCCGCTGAATTGATTACCTTGCATAATATTCATTTTTTCGTAAACTTAGTAAAGTCCATGCGGGAAAAGATCCGAAAAGATCAGTTCCTGCAGTTCAAAAAGCAATTTTTTAACCGTTTTGATCCACACACAAGATAGCCATCGGTCTACAGCTATCAGCCGTCAGTAAAAACTGAGAGCTGAGAACTGAAAGCTGAGAGCTGAAAGGGAAAAATGTTCGAATCCATAGCTTACGCAGCAGAAGGTGCCGTTGAAGGAGCCCCTCAGGTGAATCCCCTGGTGCAATTCATGCCGATGATCCTCATTTTCGCGATTTTTTATTTTTTGATGATCCGGCCCCAGCAGAAAAAGGCGAAGGAACTCCAGACCACGATCAACCAGCTCAAAAAAGGCGACAAAGTGGTTACGACGGGCGGCATTCTCGGGACGGTTTCGAGTCTCCAGGATGATTATGTGGTCCTCACTGTGGGCGGTTCTGATACCAAAATAGAGGTTCTCAAAAGCGCAGTCGCGGGATTGCGTCAATAAAGAAGTTGTAAGCGATAAGCGTTAGGCGAAAAGTTCTTTCTTAACGCTCTCCGCTTAACGCTTAACATTAATCAAGGAGTTAAAATGGACAAAAATTATAAGTGGAAAGTAATGCTGATCATCGGTCTCGTTGTTCTTTCGATCTGGAGGGCCTACCCGCTGGATAAGAAGATCAATCTCGGTCTCGATCTTCAAGGAGGCGTTCAGCTTCTTCTGCAAGTCGACATGGACAAGGTTCCGGATGAAGCCAAAAAGGACGTGACGGCGCGCGTGGCGGAGATCATCCGTAATCGCATCGATGAATTCGGAGTCAAGGAACCGGAGATCACCACTCAGGGCAGGAACCAGGTGGTGGTGAAACTTCCTGGCGTGACGGACCGTGAGCGCGCCAAAGAGATCGCCGGAAAGGCGGCTCATTTGGAATTTAAGATCGTTTCGGAAGATACGGACCTGATCCAGAAGGCGGATGCGGGAACGATCCCTCAGGGATTTGAATATAAGAAGGTTAAAGGCAGTCCGAATGATGAAATGGTCCTTTTAGCTGCCGGGCCGGTGCTGACAGGGGAGCATCTTACGACAGCTTCCGTGGGCTTTGACCAGTATGGTTCTGCAATCGTTCAGCTGACGTTTGACCGTGAAGGCGGCAAGATCTTCGACAAAGTGACTTATCAAAATATCGGCAAGCGTCTTGCGATCGTGATGGATGGGCAGGTTTATTCCGCGCCCGTGATCCGTGACAGGATCCCGAACGGTAAGGCCCAGATCTCCGGGAATTTCAAGGCGGCTGAAGCAAGCGATCTTGCGCTTGTTCTTCGCGCCGGTGCGCTGCCGGCTCCTGTGACAGTCGTGGAAGAGCGGACCATCGGGCCGAGTCTCGGAAAAGATTCTATCGAAAGCGGCATTCGCGCGAGTCTTTTCGGAGTCCTTTTTGTGATGGTGTTCATGCCCGCGTACTATCTTTTCTGCGGATGGATCGCGAATCTCGGTTTGATCGTTTATATGATCGTGGTGATCGGCGGGATGGCGGCCTTCGGGTCAACCTTGACGCTGCCCGGCATCGCGGGTTTCATTTTGTCGGTCGGTATGGCCGTGGACACGAACATCCTTATCTTTGAGAGAATGCGTGAAGAAGCGGCGACGGGAAAGACCGCGCGTGCCGTGGTCTCGGCAGGTTATCACCGCGCTTTTTCGGCGATCATCGATTCGCATGCTACGACGCTTATCACCTCGATCCTGCTTTTCATTTTCGGGACCGGTCCGGTGCAGGGATTCGCGGTAACGCTGACGATCGGTATCGTGGCGAGCTTTTTCTCCGCGCTTTTTGTGACTCGTGTGGTCTTTGACCGCATCGTTAAGAGTAAACCCGATTTTAAGTTCAACATGCACCACCTCTTTAACAATCCGAACATTGCCTTTCTGAAGGGCCGTTATTGGGCCTACGGGTTTTCCGTGATCTGTATCTGTGTCGGGATCGCAGCTTTTACCATGCGCGGCGCGCATAATTACGGAGTGGAATTCACCGGGGGATCCTTGGTTCAGGTTAGTTTTAAGAGTGATGTTGATCAGGGGAAATTCAGAAGCGAACTGGCGAAGCAGGGCTTCAAGGCCTTTACGCTTCAGCGTTTCGGGGATATGAACTTGCACCAGTACGTTGTCAAAATGGCGGAGGGGAATCCCTCGAAGGTGCAGGTGGCTGCAGAAGCGACTGTGGGAAAAGGTGCTTTCGACATTCAAAAATTGGATCAGGTCGGTCCCTCGGTGAGCGGTAATCTACGCGACAAAGCATTCCTGGCCATTTTCTGGTCATGGATGGGCATTCTGGTCTATCTCGGCTGGCGGTATGAATGGAAGCTTTCGCTTGCAGCCGTGGTGGCTCTTGTTCACGACACGCTTTTCACCTGCGGCTTCTACGCGCTTTCCGGGCGCGAGATCAATCTGACAACGATCGCGGCGGTGCTGACCATTATCGGTTATTCGGTCAACGACACCATCATTACGTTCGATCGCGTTCGCGATAACGTCAAGCTGATGAAGAAGACACCGTTCGCGCAGATCGTGGATCTCAGCATTAACCAAACGCTTGGGCGGACAGTCCTTACGGTTTCTACCGTTTTGATGGCGGCGCTTGCTTTGTTCTTCTTTGGCGGAAGTGCGATCGCGGATTTCGCGTTCATCCTGATCATCGGTTTCGCGGTAGGCACCTATTCGTCAGTCTTTGTGGCTTCTGCTTTGGCCGCGGAATGGAAAAAATAGTGACACGACGTACGCTGTAAGTCGTAAGTATTAGAAAGGGACAGGCGACCGTTTGATGCCTGTCCCTTTCTTTTTCCTAAAAGGAAAAATTGGAAAAAAAAGCCGTTAGTTTTTCACCCGTCCTTCTCAAACTTCTCGCTAAACGCGGGTTTACGGTTCCTTCCGAGATCGAGGCCTTTCTTTTTTCCGGTCTCGCCGAGCTTCACGATCCTTTCTTGATGAAGAGCATGGCTGAGGTAAAAGCGCGCCTCGAAAAAGCTATCCACGACAAAGAAAAAATACTGATCCACGGGGACTATGATGTGGACGGGATCACAGGCGTCGCGGTTCTGGCTCGGACCCTTGACGAACTCGGCGGCAAATACACGACTTTTCTTCCGGAACGTGAGCGCGACGGCTACGGTGTAAGCGAAGCCGCGATCCATAAAGCCCGGGAAGACGGGGTGGGGCTCATCGTGACCGTGGACTGCGGTATTACGGCCAAAAAAGAGATCGAGATCGCGCGTTCTCACGGCATGGATGTGATCGTGATCGACCATCACCGGGTGCCGGCTGAAGGTCTTCCGGATACTCATCTTATCCTTAACCCGCTTCAGGATGATTGCTCATATCCTTTCAAGGAACTTTCGGCGGCGGGGCTTGCCTTCAAATTGAGCCAGGCCATGACCGGTGAAGCCGCGAAGGAGCACCTGGACCTGGTTGCGCTTTCAACGATCAGTGATATTGCGCCGCTCGTGGGAGAGAACCGCATCCTCGTAAAAAGCGGTCTTGTCCTGCTCTCCGAGAGGAAAAATATAGGCATTCGCGCGCTTGCCGAAGTTGCCAAGATGAAGGCCGCCCGGGTCGATGTCGGACATGTCGGTTTTATCCTGGGGCCGCGCCTGAACGCGGCGGGGCGCATGAGTTCGGCCGATACAGCGCTTCAATTATTGCTCACCCAGGTTCCGCGGGAAGCGGAGAGTCTCGCGAAGATCCTCGATGCGGAAAATAAGGACCGGCAGCGTTCCGAGCGCGAGACCACGCAGGAGGCGATCCGCAAAGTCGAACGCACCGTTAATTTTAATCGCGAGCGTGTTTTGGTGATCGACGGGGCCGGCTGGCACCGGGGAGTGATCGGGATCGCGGCTTCCCGGCTTGTTGAAAAATATGAGAGGCCGGCGATCGTGATCTCGGTTGAAGAGGGCGTGGGACGCGGCTCGGGCCGCTCGATCAAAATTTTTCATCTTTACAACGCGCTTCAGTCCTGCGAAACCGTACTCGAAGAGTTCGGGGGCCACGCGCAAGCCGCTGGTTTGACGGTGCTTGAAAAAAACATTCCGGCTTTACGCGAAAAGATCAACGATTTCGCGTTCGAAAATCTTCCTCCTGAGGCGCTGAAGCGTCAGGTGCCGGTGGATATGGAATTGAAGCTGAGCGAATTATCGGGGCATTTTTTGGAAGAGCTTGAGCTCTTGGAGCCGTATGGCATGGGGAACCCGAGGCCTGTTTTCAGAACCGGCGATCTTGAGTTGAAGTCAAAGCCCCGGCGCATTTATGGAGAGACCTATGAAGCGGTGTTGAGCGACAGGCTCTTGAATTATCAGGCGCAGCTTAATGAAAAACAGATGCTGGCCTGTGCGTCTTGCAGCGCGGGAGCCCGTTTCGAGGCAGCTTACTCCGTGAAGACAAAGCAGTGGAACGGAATGAAGACACTCATCCTGTCAGTTAAAGAATTCCGTGAGGGAAGTCTGAGTTAAACCGCCGCAGCGGGGGTGTAAGAACGGCGGGAAGGAGCTTTCTTGACTTTCCCGGCTTTGAGACAACTCACGCATACATTGATTCGGCGTACCGTCCCGTTCAGAAAGAGAGCTTTCACCTTCTGGATGTTGGGGAAGAAACGGCGGCGTGTGATGCCCGAAATCTTCTTACCGATGCCGCCGGTCTTTTTTGCAAGACCGCGACGGACGATCGAATTGCCCGTTAAAGGCTTCTTTTTACAGATGGCGCAGGTTCTCATAGGCCGGCTATTATAGTGAGGAGATGTTTCTTGGCAAGGGGTTTTTTCTGATATATACTTCACAGGCCGCAATTATTTTACGCGCATGTTCCACACAGCAACTTAAAAGGAGTTTGTTATGGCAAAAGCCGCCAAGTGTTCTACTGCTAAAAAATGTTCTGCTACCACTGCTTCTACCGCTGCCGCGACTTGCGAAAAAACCGCGGATTTTAAATTTTATGCCCCTCAGGCGAAAAAAGTCGAGCTCGGCGGCTGTTTTAATAACTGGAAAGCGGACAAGAATCCTCTCAAGAAAGAAGCCTCTGGCAACTGGAAAACATCCTTGAAACTCAAAGCCGGCCGCTATCAGTACCGCTATCTCGTGGACGGGGTCTGGCAGAACGCGCAGGAGCCGGTCGAGTGCGTCCCGAACGGGTTCGGTAGCTGGAATTGCGTGATCGAAGTCGCAAAGTAAATCCTCGCGGCTTTAGTTTCCCTTGAAGATCCTCTTCATTAGTTCCGAAATGGCCCCCTTCGCCAAGACGGGGGGCCTCGGGGACGTTGTCGGTTCTCTCTCCGGGGCCGTGTGCGCGCTGGGGCACGACGTTTCCGTTTTCCTGCCGCGTTATCGTTCGATCGATGTCCAGGCGTTGGAGCTTGAGACGGCGATCGACTATTTTGAGTTGATCGTCGGGAATCAGCTCGAAGCCACGCGCGTCTTCGTCAAAAAGCTCGCCAATGGAGTGAAAGTCTATTTCATCGAGCATCCCGATTTCTTTATGCGCGAAGAGCTTTATGGGACCTTGGTGGGGGATTATCAGGACAATGACCGGCGCTTTACTTATTTTCAACGGGCCGTTCTCAAGGCTATTGAGAAGTTGAAGCTTGCGCCGGATATTATCCATTGCCACGATTGGCAGACGGGCCTGGTTCCGGTGTATCTCAAGGTCATGGAAACGAAATATGCTCCTTTGCAGAAAGCCCGCAGTATTTTCACGATCCATAATCTCGCGTATCAGGGGAATTTCCCTCCGGATTCTTTTCCGGCCACGGGTTTTGGCTGGGACCTTTACAAGTCCGACTTTCTGGAATTCTATGGAAAGTTCAGCTTCCTCAAAGGCGGTCTTGTATTTTCCGATGCGGTGACCACGGTCAGCGAGCGTTACAGCCGTGAGATCCAGTCGAAAGAATTCGGATGCGGGATGGAAGGTGTCCTGGCAGCGCGCAAAGATACGGTGACGGGGATCGTCAACGGGATCGATCCGGCGGAATGGGATCCTGCCACAGATCCTGACATCGAAGCAAAATATGATCTTAAGGATCCTTCCGGGAAAAAACTCGATAAGGCTGCGCTTCAGAAAGAGAACGGGTTTAGGGTTGATCCCGCGATCCCTCTCCTGGGGTTTGTAGCGCGGCTTGTCGATCAGAAGGGGCTGGATATTTTAGTTCCGGTGCTGGAGCGCTTGGCGCAGCAACAGGATGTTCAGCTGGCGCTGCTCGGGACCGGGGATGATCCGTATCACCAGGTGCTTCGCGACATCGCGAAAAAGAATAAAAAGTGGTTCGGGGTGCATATCGTTTTTGACCCGAAGATGGCCAAGAGGATCTACGCGGGGTCCGATATGCTCGTGATCCCTTCTTATTATGAGCCGTGTGGACTGGGACAGATCATTGCTCTTCGTTACGGCACGATCCCTGTCGTGCGCGCGACGGGAGGCCTTGCGGATACGGTTCAGAATTATGAGACGGCGAGCCAAAAGGGGAACGGCTTTACTTTTGAGGACTATACAAGCGACGCGCTCCATGGGGCGCTCCTCCGGGCCGTGAAGATCTTCAAGCAGGAAAAGCTTTGGAAGGAACTCATCAGGAACGCGATGAAAAGCGATTACTCTTGGGACGCCTCGGCTAAGAAATATAGCCAGCTCTATGAGTCTGTGAAGCGCCGTCCGTTCAAGTCTGATAAAAACTAAAAACACCCTTCGGATCTTTACTTCAATCCAGTCATTTAAAGCGAGAGACATTTTATGCATAAGATCGTGGTTTTCCCGGGAGACGGGATCGGGCCTGAAGTAACGGCGCAGGCGATGAAAGTGCTTCGCAAGATCGAAGCTATTTCAAATCTGAAATTTGAGACCACCGAGCTTTTGGCGGGCGGCGCATCGATCGATAAGTACGGAGTTCCGTTGACTCCGGAGATGCTTGAAAAAGCTCAAAAATCGGACGCCGTGTTCCTGGGCGCGGTGGGCGGACCGAAATGGGATGCTTTGCCCTCCGACAAACGGCCTGAAAAAGGATTGTTGGGTTTGCGTAAGGGGCTTAATGCTTTCGCGAATCTTCGCCCCGTCAAAATGTTCTCTCCTCTCGTGTCACGGTCTTCGCTCAAGGAAGAGATCGTGAAGGGACTTGATTTTCTTATTCTCCGGGAATTGGTGAGCGGGGTTTATTTTGGATCACCGCGCGGGATCGAAAAGCTTCCGAACGGGGAAGAACGCGGGTTCAACACCATGGCCTACACCACTTCCGAGGTCGCGAGGATCGTGAAGATGGCTTTTGAGCTTGCCCGAAAGAGAGGGAAGAAAGTGACTTCGGTGGATAAGGCCAATGTTCTCGAGGTGAGCCAACTCTGGCGCAAGGTCGCCATTGAGGTTGCAAAGGGGTATCCGGATGTGGAGCTCAATCACCGTTACGTGGATGATTGCGCGATGCAGCTCATCCGTGACCCGAAGCAGTTCGATGTGATCGTGACGAGCAATCTCTTCGGGGATATTCTGAGCGATGAGGCCGCGATGCTCACGGGATCGATCGGGATGCTTCCTTCGGCTTCGGTCGGCGACAAAGTCGCGATGTATGAGCCGATCCATGGCTCGGCGCCCGATATCGCGGGCAAAGATATCGCGAACCCTTTGGCGACCATTCTTTCGGTGGCCATGATGCTTGATTACAGTTTTCATCAATCCCAGCCTGCCCGGGCTATCGAACGGGCTGTGGGACAGGTGCTTGAAGACGGTTATCGTACGGCAGATATTTTTTCCGAGGGTTCGACGAAGGTGGGTTGCTCAGCGATGGGCGATCTGGTCGTGGAAAGAATTCATTAATCGAAAAGTAACGGAGACTTTATGAAGAAGAATTTAAAGATCGCAATTTTAGGGGTTACCGGGGCTGTCGGTCAGGAACTTCTCGCAATTCTTGAAGAACGGAAATTTCCTTTCGCGGAGCTTAAAATGCTCGCTTCCGGGCGTTCGGCCGGGAAGAAACAGAAATTTATGGGCAAGACTTATAACATTGAAGAAGCGACGCCAGATTCTTTTAAAGGACTGGATCTTGTGCTCGCGAGCGCCGGCGGTTCGATCTCGAAAGCGCTTGCGCCCTATGCCGTGAAGGCGGGTGCTCTTGTGGTGGATAATACCAGCGCGTTCCGCATGGATCCCGAGATCCCGCTTGTGGTGCCGGAGATCAATCCGGAGGATATTTTTAAACACAAAGGGATCATCGCGAATCCCAACTGCTCGACGATCATTGCGCTGGTTCCGCTTTGGCCTATCCATAAAGCCGCAAAGATCAGGCGCATTGTGGCCGCGACTTATCAGGCCGCGAGCGGTGCCGGCGCCAAGGCCATGGAAGAGCTCAGGATCCAGGCGGAGGATTTTCTCGCCGGGAGGCCGGTAAAAAAAGAGGTTTTGCCGCATCAGATCGCATTCAACGTCTTCTCCCATAATTCCAAGATCGGGCCTGACGGCTATAATGAGGAAGAGACCAAGATGGTGAAAGAAACAAAAAAGATCTTCCACGATCCGGAGATCCAGATCACCGCGACCTGCGTGCGTGTTCCGGTGCTCCGGGCGCACTCCGAAGCGCTTAACATCGAAACTGAAAAACCGATCACGGTGGACGAGGTGCGGGCCCTTCTCTCGAAGGCTCCGGGCGTGAAGATCGTCGACGATCGCGAGAAGAATTATTTTCCGATGCCGCTCGAAACAACGGGACAGGACGATATCTTTGTCGGCCGTCTGCGTGTCGACCCGACCGTGAGAAATGGCCTTGCGATGTTTGTCTCCGGTGATCAGATTCGTAAAGGCGCCGCGACGAACGCCGTACAGATCGCCGAGCTTGCGTTCGCCAGCTAGACCTCAGACTGAAGACTATAGACCAGTAATTTTTTAAGAACGCAGAAAGGGGGATCTATGCTTCGATCCTGGAAGGCCTTTTGTTTATCACTCATTATTATGTCCAGCTTCAGTCCCTCAGGGTTTTCTTTGCAAGGTGATGAACAGACCGGGCGGAAGGAAGCCTTGATTCAAATTCAGTTGATCAATGGGGCAGGCCAGTGGGAGACGGCTTTTGCTCTCAACCGTCAGGACATCAAAAATGTTTTTGTGAGAAAGCGTGAGCATCGAGACCGGATCAACTATGAAGTTGTCATATTCATGGTGGAGCGCTATTGGGAAGCATGGATGGATCTTGCTGCCGGTAATCTGAAGACAAGAAATCGCATTTTGCTCGCCGGGGAAGTGGCCGATGAACCTCCACCTCCGCTGGGATTGATGCCCACATCGGACGGAAGGATTACGATTCAATGTTTCATTGAATCGCGAGATGATGCAGAGAAGGTTGCGCGCCGGATAGGACTTCCCGTGACATTCCAGGATGTTGCTGACGAGGACAGGCGAGGAGAGAAAGAATACCGGCGAAAAAATGCTTCAGGGTGGGAGGAATATACAGACAAGGCTGAAAGCTATGTCCGCGCCGGGAAGCTGGACGAAGCCATGGTGGAAATCGAGAAAGCGATGAAAGTGAGCCCGGATACCGCGCCGGTCTATTTCTTTCGAGGGCTGATCCACGGCAAAAAAAAGGACATTGAAAAAGCGATCTCGGATTTTGACAAAGCGATCGAGCTAGACCCGCACTTTCCATCCTTTTATGGTGTTCGTGGGTATGCGTACTTCTTGAGAAATGATCTCGATAAAGCGATTGCAGATTATTCCAAAGCGCTGACGAATAGTCTGTTCGACGCGCAGATTTATTATGCGAGAAGCCTGGCTTATCGCAAAAAAGGGGATATCGAGAATGCTGATGCCGATCTTGGGAGAGTTACCCAGATTGATCCCGAGTTCGCCAAGCAGCCAAAGCCGCTAAGTTTTTAGTTTTTTAGTCTGCGGTCTATGGTCTTCGGTATGAAGTCTAAAATATGAGAAACATCAAGCTTATCCTCGAATATGATGGCTCTGATTTCTTCGGGTTCCAGAAACAGCCCGGGAAGTCGACGATCCAGGAAGTTCTCGAAAAAGCGCTCTCCTCATTTTTTGACCGCAAGATGAAGATCTCCGCCGCGAGCGGGCGAACAGACGCGGGCGTTCATGCCGAAGGGCAGGTCGTGAATTTTAAGACTGCAAGTCTCCGGGAGCTGTGGCAGATCCAGAAGGGTCTGAATGCCCTTCTCCCTCCGCCGGTGGTCGTGAAAGAAATCGAAGAAGCCCCTGCGGATTTTCATTCCAGGTACAGTGCCAAATCAAAGATCTATGAATACCGGATCTGGAATCATTCTTGCCGCTCCCCCCTCCTAGCCGGACGCGCCTTCCATGTTCCTCAGAGTCTTAACATGTTGAAGATGCGGAAAGCAGCTAAGTTTTTCGTGGGGAGGCATGATTTCCGGTCATTCACCTCTGAATCTCAAGTTGCCAAGGGACGGAAGGATGTGAGTTTTATCCGGACAGTCAAAGAGTTGCGGATTCAAAAGCAGGGTTCCCTGATTTTAATTCATATCGAGGCAGACGGTTTTCTTTACCATATGGTGCGGAATATCGCCGGAACTCTTCTTGAGGTTGGCAGGGGGCTCCGCGAGTCTGTTGATATCGGGACCATCCTGGATGCGAGAGATCGCCGCATGTCAGGCATGACAGCCCCGTCCGAAGGTCTTGTTTTATATAAAGCTACGTATTAAAACTTCTTTTTCTCTCCTGAAAAGCCATAACCCACTTGACAAAATATTAAAACATGTTAATGTTCGGTCATGAAAGTCTTCTTAACGTTTTTTAAAATGGATAAAAAAAGATTAAACCAAAAGGGAGGGCTCAGAAATGGAACCTCGAAAAGGAACAAATCAAGCGAAATGTAAAAATTTTTTAACGTTCAAAAAAGAACATGGAATTATGGATAAGGCGGTTGCAATATTTGCAATCGTTTTTTTTGTTTTCTACGGGATTCCTATGCCCACTTCTTATGCAACAGCGGTAAGGGTTGCTCAAAATGAGCGCCAGCAACTTGTTCCCGTGGTCAGTTATGATCTGGCTGCAGCGGCAGACGCGAATGAAGCGGTTACTCCGCAACCGGAAATTCCCTCCGGGGCTGCGATCCAAAATTCCAATGCTTTGTATCCAGTAACTGACAGCGTTGTTGTGGACGCTCAGTTGCTTAGCGTTATTCGCGTCCGTGCAGGGGAATCCATTCAAATAGCAATCGACCAGGCGAAATCAGGCGACACTGTTTATGTCGATGCCGGAGTTTACACACAGTCCTTTGTTTTAAAGCAGGGGGTTAATCTTCAAGGCGAAAATCCTGAAACGACCATCCTGGACGGAGGAGGCAGAAACGAAGACCTCATCACTGCTATGGGGGATAACCGCATTGAGGGATTCACGATTACCGGCGGCGCGGTCTATAGCGGAAACCCCTATAGCGCGATCCGGGTTGAGGGTGATAACGTGACCGTTGCCAACAATATCATTAAAGATAATTTGAATTACGCGATCTACCTCCGGTCCGGTCAGAATGCGGTTATCGAGCAAAATCTTTTTCTTAATAATGAATTGGCGATCCAACATCCTTTGACGATGGCGACGGGTGCCTCCATCCGTAACAACACTTTTGTGGGAAACAATATCGGTATCAATCTTCTGAGTGGTGTAACGCCGACGATCTCGAATAATATTTTTGCGGGAAATAAATTCGCATCGATCTATGAATACTGCTGGGGACGGAACCCCACCCGCGGTTTTGCGGTAGTCCTGGATAATGTTTTCTTTAACAATACGGAACACGGATCGGCCTACGGGAGCGCTCTTCCTCCAAGTGTTGAGAGCCATACTCAAGGAAATGTCGAGACAGACCCCGGGTTCATGGATGCGTCGACCGGTAATTATCATCTTCGCCTGAGAGCGGCGGCAATCGGGAAGGGTGCCTATCCCTATCCTGCCATCACGGGGATTTCTTATAACGCGGCATCGATCACGGCGATGCCGGGGCAGCCTGTGCTCTCGAGCGGCAGCGGTTCGTCCTCCGGAACGGCAGACGGGACGATAAGCGTTTCGCAAAGTTCCCCACGGAATTTCAGCATGAGTTACACCCTTGCGGACAATGACGACTTCGTTTTCAGTTATTTTGGAAATGGATACTTTAACGGGCAAGGGCAATGGATGGGCAGTGTGATGAATCCCGGGAACTCGATAACCTTAGCGGGAAATGGAGCATCGGGAAAACAGCTGAAGGTGGAGGTGGTGGATGTTGCGGGCAGGCGTGCTATTTTTTATCTCACCCTCACCGGTGCACTAAAAAATTACGTACTCCCCATGAACGGAACAAATATTCCGGCGGGTTTTGATGTCACGCGGATCGCCCAGCTGGTTTTTGTGGCAGATAAGATCCATATGGGATCGGGCGGTCAGGTGATCCTTGAAACAAAAGGGCTCAGTTATGTTCCCGTGATCAGCGTTTCGACGGCGGCGGCGCTTACGAATTTCGAGAGTTTGCATCCGACGGTGGCGGCATATGGATCGGGAACGGATTATCCGATCTCGAATTTTACGCAATCGAGCGCGTCGCAATTCAGCTTCAATTATAACTATTCGGCGAGCGCCAGTAAATGGGCGGCGGCCGGAATCCAGTTCTTTCCCGGGCAGTATTTCAACATCACTTCGGGTCTGGTGCTTGGCGCGAGTGTGACGGCGAGTTATTACAAGCTGGAGTTCGAGGACGTGAACAACCGGAAAGTAACCGTGCGCGTAACGGTGAGGAACGGAAACGTGCTGGTGACGAAGGCGATGCTGGATTCAGTGGAGATCCCGGGTTTTGACGCGACGCAGATCAAGACGATCATTCTCGTTGTGGACGATCCCTCGGCACCGGAGGGAGCCGTGTCCGTGAATACGCGCGGTCTTTATTATGTCCCTGTTGTTCCTGGAACGACTTACAACCAGACTCTGATCACGAGTCTGCCTATGTCTCCTGTGGTGACCTCGAATCGCGGCACCACGGTCGTGACGAATAACGCGACGATCTCGACCACGCAGACGAGTTCTACGACTTACAGCTCGGCCTCGAGTGTTGCGAATAACGGCGAGTTTACGTTCAGCACAATCGGTTGGGGATATTTTAACGAATCCGGTGTGTTCGTGGGGCAGGCCGCGAATCTCGGGAGCAGCGTGACTTTAGCGCTACGCGGTACGGCGGGCCGTGTTTTAAAAGTGGAGTTCGTGAGCGCTGCCAATAGCGGCGTAAAGAAATTATTTTTAGTGACGCTGGGCGCGGCGCAGCAGAATTTCACATTCGATATCGCGGGACTCGGGTCTGTGGCGATGATCAATCTGGTGCAGGACCAGGTCGGCGCAACGGCTTACAGCATCGAGACGAAAGGTCTTTATTATGTCCCTGTTGTTCCTGGAACGACTTACAACCAGACTCTGATCACGAGTCTGCCTATGTCTCCTGTGGTGACCTCGAATCGCGGCACCACGGTCGTGACGAATAACGCGACGATCT
>Ga0209083_1003201_pt1 | contig 14070 bp, 11 predicted proteins | sample AM7aDNAmetaG_FD_184132 | JGI IMG/M metagenome (GOLD analysis project Ga0209083, IMG submission 184132) | Freshwater microbial communities from Finland to study Microbial Dark Matter (Phase II) - AM7a DNA metaG (SPAdes) (version 3) | ecosystem: Environmental > Aquatic > Freshwater > Lake ...
TTGAAACGGTTAAGAAAGAAGTAGCGGCATGGCAGGAGTTTAGAACTAATAAAAATGTAAAGGTAAATTGGCGATTCACTACCACAGATGCCAGAGTTAAGCTCTCCCGTCTTTATCCGACATTACATAGTTGACGAGACACTAGAATGAAGGATGAGTTCTTCAAGAGTCTCATGCCAATTTTTCCGGTATTCATTGGCGCCTCCTGAACCATATCCTCAGGCTGTGCTCAGGTAGTAGAGCCCAAAAAAGACCAGGAAACCGCCGCATAGGCCCAGAATTATTCTATAGCTCTTTTCCGAGATGATGTTTCGTCCTCTATCTAGGCCGGTTGAGACCAGGAGGTACCACCCAAAGTCCGCACCCCAGTGACAGATCATGAGGATCGCGGCCATGATCAACCCTATTTGCAGGCCCGATAATACCATGGCGCTGCCTACGGTGAGCCACCAGAACCAGAAGTAGGGATTGGCCCCGCTGGTGATCATTCCTGCCAGGTAGGGGTTGCCGATCGCTTTCCCCTCCCTTACTGCCATAGTGGCGCTCTTGCATCCTTTTGCGGTAAGAATTCCAAAAGCGATCAGTGCCAGGCCGCCTACAAAGTGAATTGAGCGAAAATGCTGCTGCATAACCACGTTCGCTCCTCCCACAATTGATAGAAAGATCACAATTTCCACGAGAGCATGGCCTGCTGCAATCTTCGGACCCGCGGTCCAGCCGTATTTGAGAGAAGAATTGATGGTGGCAACAAGCGTCGGCCCGGGAGCTAGCGCGCCCGTCAAGCCGGTGAGGAAGGCCATAGTCAGCATCCAAATCATCTCGTACATCTTCCCCTCTCTGCCGATTCTAGAAGCAATTCTTGTCTGCAGATAAAAGACATTTTGCTCACTTGGGTAGGCCCGGAGTCTCTTCAGAAAGACAATCAAAAAGACATTTAAGAAGACATCTAAAAAAACTGACTGCCACAAAACAGAGGAAATGGACAGGTCGGGATTTGAACCCGAGGCCTCTACCATGCCAAGGTAGCGATCTTCCAGCTGATCTACCTGCCCTTCGATCCTGAAGGTGAGCCGTACTCCATTTAAACATGTCGGTAGGATGGCATCTTTCGGGAAAGCGGCCAACCCAACACAGGTCGTTATGAAGGGAATACGTGCCGGAAGGCTCAATCTATCTTTAAATATAATTCAAAGAACGGAGAATCTATCCTCTACTCCTTTGCGATGCAAGGTATTGTAGGCGCAGAAGGGAATTATGCGCCCGTCCGGCGTGGCATAATGCGCGCCGCACCGCTGCAGCCTCTCCGTGTCCAGGTTGTATGCATCCTGAAAGTGCATGGCTCCTATGAATAGGGTCTTATTATGGAAATCCTTCAGGGATTCGCGCGTCCCGTTACGAAATACCCCCGAGATGCATGCGAGTCAAATTCAAGTCATCCGGCGCTCTCGACTCGTCTACGAATTTGGGCAGTTCCCTGAGCATTCTTTCCTTCAGCTTCAGCTGGCCGAGAAGCGTGCCGTCATAATTTTCCGCCTCGTTCTTGATCAACTCATAGAGCCCATCCACGTCAACGAACCGGGTGATAGGAATCAGATGATCGTTATAGCTGAAGATGTATGTCGCAGCCCCGCAGCAAGGATGAATGGTAAAGGCCAGCTCAGTCGATCCCTGTCGCGCCCCAAGTAGCCGGGAGAATGGAACCACAAAGGGAATGGGATAGAAGTCCTCTCTGGAGACCTCTCCTGCAGTCTGTTCCTTCAGGAGGATTAGAAGATCGGGGATAGTTATTCTTTGGGCGGCTCTCGATCCGGCCTCGATCCTCCCCGAGAAAGAGATGGGTTGGAAGTTGACGCCCTTGACCGTATCCAGGTTTTTAGAAGCAAAGCGAACGATATCGCCCACCTGATGATCATTGACCTTCCGGACGAGGGTTGGAACCAGCACGGTGCTGGTCATATGAGCCCGGCGAAAGTTCTCCCGTGCCTGTAGCTTCTGCGGAAATACATCGCGACCACGGACGACCTCATAAGGAGCGGGTGTAACTCCGTTGAACCTGAGATAGACGGTGTTCAGACCGCTCCTCTCCAGAGCGCGGCAAAGATCGAGGTCCTCTGCCAGGATCAGGTCGTCGGTGGCAATCTGGATTTGAGAGAAGCCCTTCTTCCTGGCCAGGGCATGATTTCCGGCAGGTCTCGCCACAATGAGGGCTCGCCGCCGGAGAACTGGACCGAAGGGCAGCGCACAGGCATACCATTGCGAAGATTTTGCAGCATGGCACGAATCTGCTCAAGGCTCGGCTCATAGATTCGGCCGCCGGAGTCTGCGAAACAGACGGGGCAGGACATGTTGCAGCGGCGAGTTAGATCGATATTGCCGAGCAAGGTCGGAGTTAAGTGGCTTATGCATAGGCCGCAGTCATATGGACCGCCCTGTAGGGCTTCGGCTGCACCGTCCACGTCCTATCCTTCGCACCCATATTTATGGAATTTTTCATACAAACGAAGGTCGGACCAGTAGAGTTCCATAAAATCGCCGTGCTCATGGCACCTCTTTTCCATGAAGACCTTTTCGTCCTCCGAAAATATGCGAGCCGGGACTATCTTCAGACAAACAGGACAGAGGGATGAAACCGCCTTATCGAGGATAGTTTGCTGCATAGCGACTCAAAAGTATCTGCCGGGAACTGCACATAATGATTATGTCAACTCCGGACGTCAGAGATCTGGTTACCAGTGGCACCGGCGACCATCTGGAGTCAATCACATGAAGAATAACAAAAACATAAAAACAATTGAAACGGCTCCGTCCCGAGCCGTTCCATTCAATAGATCATCTAGAGACGAATAGCAGCATTGATCTCAGTTTCCTGCGACCTAAATCTGGGGCCATTTGGGCATATTGACATCAGTATACCAGAACGTACCGTACCAGGCGTCGACTCCCAGGTGCATATCGTCCCATGGATAGGTTTTCTTCTGATTATCGCATTTTGCATCGGGACAGGGATTTGTAGGACATGATGGACATTCCGCGCAGAATATACGATTGGGACAAATTTTTACCCGTTCTTCATGAGGCGAGATCGTGGTATTGCTTGATGTGCTGCCAATGATTTCCAATTCCACTTTTTCAGGTCCGGATGCTACGATCCTTGTGTTGTCGGTTCTACTTCCGACAATATCCACAACCACTGATCCAGGGCTACCGAACGCAAGTGCACCGGATGCCGATAGCATCAGTGCCAGAGCCAATATGATTGATAACTTCAACTTCATTCCCCCTTCGTCGAATCTAATAATTAACCAATGTTTTATATATACTAAAAGTAGAAAAGTCTTTCGGCCCATTAATCGGATCTCTTGAGGAATGAACGGTTTGAGACGCATCAACAGTAAGATCAATTGAACGGAATAATGAAACAGAATAATTGGGTTGAATAATTCTGTCAAATAATTTGATTCGATAAATTAAAAGATATATACGAAAAGAAGAAAATATAAAAAATGAATATTTTAAAACTAGTTCTCGCTATGGATTCGCCCTTCCTTGACCCAAAACTAGTGCTCCCGATACATTGTTGGAGTATCCTCGATTTCTGTTGATGAGCGGCCGGTTATACCTGGTCGGAATATAAGAACTCCAGGGATAGCATAGAGGCCTTGTGAAGTCATCCCACGGTGTTTTATAGCTCATTTTCTCTCCGCACGGGCCGCAAATCGAGCCATCGTTGTCCCTGCCTCTTCTTGCTTCATCCCCCGGATTGCCGATCTGGATGTTAGTCGCAGAGCTGCCCACAATATCCACTACAACCGGCATACCCTCCGGCGTTATGAATGTGGTATTATTCGCAAGGCTTCCCATGATATCTAAGTTTGCCGACCCCCCGCCATTCACACCATATGCGGCAGATGCCCATAGGATTAGCATGGAGATCAGAACAATTAATTTCCTCAACCTTTCGCCCCCTTTTTATAATTAGATCTATTAAAATGTCGTGGAAGTAGAAAAACCTTTTGTTGCGTCCCATGCATTCCATCCCGCCGTGCCTCCCAAACAATTAAATCTCCCATTCGATTCATAGGACCCATGAAACTCATTTATATGGCCGGCAAGGGTGGCGTGGGAAAGAGCGTCTGCTCGGCGGCGACCGGCATCTGGACCTCGGACCGGGGTCTGGATACCCTGGCCTTCTCCATGGACCCTGCTCATTCACTCTCAGACATTTTTGATATAGAGCTGGGTAGCCAGCCAAAGTTGATCCGCGATCATCTCTATGCCTACGAGCCGGACCTGGCAGAGGAGGCACGGGGTTTCTATCGCAGGTATAAGAACATCTTCACGGCTCTCTTCGGACTCTTCGAAGTGGAGGTCAAGCCGGAGGACTTTGCCAATATGCCCGGCGTCTCCGAACTCATCTTCATGGACAAACTCAACGACATCTTTGTGGAGAAGAAGTACGACTATGTGATCATCGACTCCGCTCCCACGGCCATGGTACTGCCGTTGCTGCAACTGCCGTCCATTACCACCGGTTTTGTCACAAGAGTTCTGGGAATGAGAAACAAGTGGATTGGCATTCTGAATCTCCTGGAAAAAGGGTTCGGCGACTCGATTCTCACCGAGATCAGGACCATGCGGGTCAAAGCCGAGAACATGCGTAACGCTCTCCTCGATCCGAAGACGGCCAGCATCACTGTCGTCACCATACCCGAGAAGGCAGCTGTCGAGGAAAGCCGGCGCCTGATCGAGACTGTGGAGTCGCACGGGGTCCACGTCTCAGCCCTGGTCATCAACCATGTGATTCGAGAATGCGACTGCCGGTTCTGCCAGCAGAAGATGGCCTCTCAGACCTCCTACATCCAGGATCTTAAAAGTCGGTATCAGGAAAAACAGATCACCATCCTGCCAGACTACGGAGCAGAGGTGAAGGGAGACAGATTGAATCAGGTGGCTGAGGATCTTTACGGAAAGGGGCAGATGGATACTGTTAACTTCTGAGGCCGTAAGACCGGTGGTTGCGGGCTATGTACAAAGGATGCAGATGGAGTCGCCCACCATCTTCCTCCAGGTTCCGACAAATCGACATATTTATGGGCAATGATAGCCAAAAGTTTAATGCAATTTAGGCCAGAGGATAGATGATGTTCGAAAAAGCGCTAATTCCCACCGATTTTTCCAGGTACGCCCATAAGATGCAAGAGTGCATAGCAGAGATTCCTGGGCTGAAAGAGGTCGTTCTTCTTAACGTCCTGGATGCCAGCAATCCCATGAACCTGGAGAAGAGCGGATGGAGCTACGATTCCTTCATCAGTGACGCAGAAACACGGCTGAAAGAGCAGGCAGAGTCTCTTTCTCGCTCGGGAAAATCGGGTCTTATAGTCAAGTCCCTTTTGAAGGTCATCGTGGAACCGATGAGCGGCGCAGATGGAGTCAATCTGCAAAGGCTGGAGCCGAGATCCGGTGCCGGGCTGATATATGGTGGCAGCGTGGCCGAGGCAATCCAGAAAACGGCAACGGAGGAGAACGTCTCTCTCATCATCATGGGCGCGCAGGGAAAAGGTTTGGTAGAGGGAATCCTCCTGGGAAGCGTCTCCACAGAAGTGCTGCGCCATGGCGAGACCGATCTGCTCCTCATTCGCCATCAGATCCTGGAAGGAAACGAAGAAAAGAGCCTGGCAAAATTCTGCCCCAACATATTCTCAAGACTGCTTGTCACCACAGACTTTTCTCCCGCGGCCAGGGAAGCCGTATCCCTTGTGAAGGGCTTGCAGGGCATTTTTGAGATCTTGCTGGTGCATGTGATCTCCAACGGAGAGGACTTCAACAAGGCGGCGCAGTCGCTCAACTTGATGCGTGATGAACTGGCCGAGTCAGGCAGCAAGATCACTATCCATATCCTGGAAGGCGATCCTGCGGAAGAGATCCTCAATCTTGCCAGGAAGCAGGATGCATCTCTATTGATCATCAGTTCTCAGGGAAAGGGCTGGCTCAAGCAGATCCGGATGGGAAGCGTCTCCTTCGATGTGGCCCGCCGGACAGACCGACCCTTGATGGTGGTCCGGCAAAGGAAGTCATGAGTAACCCGTTTCTCAGCAAAGGCCATCTTGGACCCCGGGATAGCCGTCCCGGGGCAGACTTTGATTCGATCCAATTGATCCCTTTCAAGAGATCAATTCATCTGGCCATTGCCGTGAACAACCCTCTTGCTCTCAGTTCAATCAAAACCCGCGAAACCGGCATTTAATAGATGCTGAAAGATCAAAAGAATTTCACCCGTTTTGCTGTACGGGCAATATTATATTACAAATTGAATAAATAGGCGATATGCTGGTATGATCCGTTCATTTTTGCATCTAAACTTCACATAATCGTCTATATAACTATGGGTTTTCATTATTGAAAGACAGTACGGGGAAATGCCCAAGATCAACCATGATTATCAGTGTGAAGCAATAATTTCGCTCGACAATGCTTTGGCTATAAGGCGATTTGGAGCTTGAAGAATCTAAATGCTTCCCTCAAGATGCATGTATTAGTTCTCGGAAACCAAATCGTTCCCTTCACAATCATGATTTTGATGCCAAGATGGGATCAAGAAGAAGCGGTCTATGAATCAAGCTCCGAAGGAGTTGCAACCGCATGAGGAATCCGCAAGGATGGTACCATGAAAAGAACCAAGCAAGAGATATTCTCCCAAATCCTAGACATATGCATGAAAGGCGCAAATAAGACCCGAATAGTATATCAGGCGAATCTTAACTTCAGAACAGTAAATCCGTACTTGGATATTCTAATCAAAAATCATCATCTTATAGAAACCGGTCAGGGAGAGCAGATACTATACCAGACCACACAAAAGGGCTCGGATCTGCTGGAAAGCATGAATAAGGTCAATGGCACACTATTTCCTAAATAAATGTATAGCTGTGATCGTTACATAATCCCTAAATGGTAGCCTACCCTTTCTCATTTGACGTCGTCCTCTCTATTTTCAGAATACTTAATGGACTGGTTTCCTCCTCCTGGTTCGCGCTTTGTACCAAAAATCACAATCTGTGTCATAAAACACTTATACAAACGTATTGAGAATAGACTGGACATGTAACGCCCGTGTTCGCAAAAAAAAGATACTACGATTTCCTACAGGAGAGGATGAAGAATGAGGTCGAATGATGGGATGAAGAGAAAGATGGAGTCTGCCAAGAAAACAGCCCGAGCAATTAGCGACAATTCCTCAGATTGAGTATCGATATAATCGGCTACGGTTGGGCTATTTATTCGATTGGTTTAGACGATTTTTTGGCTATTTCTTATTTCAAATGATGATGTGTTAGAGATGAATACGCAAAGAATAGATAAAAAGAATAATTCCGGGAGATGTATCGCTTGCGGCCAACTGACTACATCTGGGTCGCTCTGTAATTATTGTCAGGAGATGCGAGAAGATCTTCGTTGCTGGCCAAAATAATGTGGTCCATATCCATATTCCCTATCGAGATGCTTTTTTTTCCCGGGTAAAACATTGGATCTACCGACAAATCATTGGTGACGGGGCATCCTGTTCAAGTTTGGCAGAAATGCTCCGATCTTCGTAACGATCGAAAGGCACTGATAGCAATTCAGGTTCGTTTGAGTCTTTGGACACAATATTGGATACAAGATATAATTTAACAGGAGCGACTGAACGAATCAAAATACAATTCTTATATTAAATAAGTATATGTAATAAGAATTGAAGTTATAGTTGATTCAGTACAGTGCAATCTTCAGAAATGAACATAATCGTCTATAATACTGAATACGGAAGATCAATGCTAAGAATGGAGGACGGCATGAAAAGAAATAGAAATGAAATCATCTCGGAAATCCTGAAAATATGCATCACAGGTGCCAGCAAGACCCGAGTAGTGTATCAAGCAAACCTCAATTTCAGAACCGTTGATCCTTACTTGCAGCTCCTAATAAAGAATGATCTGATAAGGGTCAATCAAGGCAGACGTATACTCTATGAAACCACGGAAAAGGGCAAATGCTTAATGGAGACCATCAACCAGGTCCATAATACTCTCTCCGAAGATCAAGGTGCACTTATCCTGCCAACTTCGGCCATATAGAAATCATTTTTAAGACCGCGTCTTGAAGAGATGCTCTCCAAAGCTCTATTTTGCGAGCAAGATCACATAGATGATGATATCGCGTTTCGATGCGGCTGATATTTCTCAAGCAGCTTCGCCAGCTCATTCATCCGCACGGGTTTGCTGATGTAGTCGTCCATGCCCGCAGCCAGGCACTTCTCTTTGTCTCCCTGCAGAGCAAAAGCGGTTATAGCTATTATCTTCGGTCCCTTTTCAGGCCAGCGCTGGCGGATGATCCTGGTGGCCTCCAAACCGCCCATTTCAGGCATCCTGACATCCATCAGCACAAGGTCATAAGATTGATTTTCCACTGCCTGCAATGCCTCTTTTCCATTAGCCACCACATCCGCATTGTATCCCAGACGCTTGAGCATGGTCATGGTAACCTTTTGATTGGACACATTGTCTTCAGCCAGCAAGACCCGCATAGAACTTGGGCCGGTCTCTTTACTGATTGGCAACGGCTCCTTTAAGGGCTCGGTTCGCGTGGTAAGTAAAGTAGTGAGGGCGTTATGCAGCTCGGACAACTTGAGGGGCTTCCATAAAGTTGCATCCGATAAGTCAGCCTCCATTCGCTGGCCCACGAATGCGAGAGTAAGCAGAGGCAATGCCTGGTTGTATTTGCGAATTATTCTCGCCAAAGACATTTCGTCTATTTCCGGCATATCGTTATCCAGGGCGACAACATCAAAGGTATTGTCACGCTGGACCAATCCAACGGCTTCATGACTTGAGTCGACTGTCACGGGAATCATGCCCCAATCACAGGCCTGAAGGCTAAGGATATTTCGGATGTTTTTATTTCCTTCAACGATGAGAATGTGTTTGCCCTGAAGCAAGGGCTGGATTCCGGAAAATGGTAATATGCTGCTGATGTGCTCCACCATGATGGTGAAATGGATCGAAGATCCAACGCCTACCTTGCTTTCTGCCCAGATCTTACCTTCCATCAGCTCAACAAGTTTTTTGCTTATCGCAAGTCCCAATCCCTTTCCAGTGTATTTTTTCGTGGCGGGATCATTGGCATGGCTAAACGACTCGAAATCAGCCTGGCTAAACGATTCGGAAAGGCGATCCATTGCCTGGCCATAAGACTCAAAAAGGTGATCGATTTTATTTGGCGGGATGCCGATGCCTGTATCCTTAATCGCGAAATGGATCTCATATCGAGAACCAGAACGCTTGGAAGAAGCTGATACTAGAACTTCTCCGTTCTCAGTGAACTTGACGGCATTATTGAGCAGATTGACCAAGATCTGACGGAGACGATTCTTGTCTGCATTGATCGAGCCTGGTGTATTTCTATCCGTTATGTAGGCCAGATCCAGCTTCTTCTCTGCTGCCATTAATGCCACAGAATCGAGAGCTTCTTCAACACAATCGCGTAGGTTGAAATCTTGGACATCGAGAGTTAACGTTTCCCGCTCAATCTTCGTGAAATCCAGAATACTGCTTATTATCGACATCAGGGCATCGCCGCTGACCTTGATCATCTCTACGAAATCCCTTTGCTCAGGGGTCAGTTTTTCGTCAAGGAGGAGGCTTGTTGTGCCTACAATTGTGTTCATGGGAACACGAATCTCGTAGCTCATATCTTCCATGAATTGTTTATATGTAGTCAAAAGCTCGATGACGCTTTTTTCATCAGATATGTAATACTTTTTTTCTCGCCCTGATTTTTCATGGAATAGTATTTTTTGGTCTTCCAGGGTATTGATGTATTTGGACGCCGTTGAGGTGCCTATTGATAATTTCGCAACCATTTGGGAGAATGTCAGCCCGGGATAATCTATCAAAACCAGGATAATGTCGCGAAAACGCTTCTGCTGAAGCAACGGAGTCAAAGTCTTCTCTATGGGTTTTAGTTTACCGGAGGTAAAATATACCTTTAGATTATTTTGTTTTTGGCAACCAATTAACCCTTTTTTTTCTAAATTGTCGAGGTGATATCTAAGAGTGCTCAGGTGGATATCCAGATCCCTTGCGATTTTCCTCAGATGAGCACCTGGGTTATTCGATATGTAATCGAGAACGGCTTTTCGATTATCGATGCCAATATCCTCTTGCATATTATGCCGAACCTTTTTTTTTGAGAATATACAATCTGCTTATTTGGAGGTTATGTCATTTTGGACCATTTCGATGAGATTGCTGACCAGAGGTTCGCTAGATATCCCCAAATGGTTTTATTCCGTCTATCATTGCCTCATGATTAACTTACCCTTATTAAAAGTATATGCTTAAATTAGGCTCCTCGCTATTCTCCGTGGGTAGCAGAGAAAACCTTTATAGCAACTCTTACTAGAAAATATTCTGTGTCGATCTCACAGGAAGCCCTCTTTAAAATAGCACTGAAACTCGAAGATCCTTGGTACATCAAATTAATCTATTTTAGTGCCGAAGGTAAACAACTTGATGTCCACTTAGATTTTGAGTCAGGCAGCGTTTGGGTCGGGTCTTCCCAACGACCTGGTTCTGCAATACTTGCTGGCTCATCTTCAAGTTTCTTGATCTCAAACTTGATGCAGGAACTGAAAAAGAATCCAGTCCTAAAATCGATATCTTTAGTGCGGGGGATGGGAACCTAACTCGAGTTTACGAGTAAGTATTGGGGCTCATTTAACCAATGGAGAGACTCCGGCATCAGCCACAGAAAATCGCTAATAATGTAGGGGGCGGGCGGGGCATTTTTCAGGCCTCGCTTCCACGCTCACCCCTTATATTTTCATAATCGATTGCAGGAGTCAAGCTACAGAACACCGCTAGAGAGAATACGCACCTCCAGTTGGGCCGTACATATCCTTTCCGTCGGGACTGACATACGAACCAGGAATTCCGCCTGTCTCTTGCGATGTGCCGCTAATTACGAGTTTGACAGATTGAACTGCGGTGTCATCCTGGATCAATCCATCCAGGTGACCCGTCCTGATGGCGGCCATGATATCAGAATTTCCGGAAAGGTCAACTTCGACAGTGTTCCATTGATCGGCCTGCAGCTCATTAAATTTGTCATATACCGCCTGGCCTTCGTCGTTGATGCCTTTCAGTGCCAGCTGATCGGTACCTATAAGCTGACCGATGGGCTTTACCACCATTACAATCTTTGCCGTGCCTATATTCGCGGGGGGACTGAAGTCAAAGCTAAACGGCACCCAAACATCTACTTGATCTGAATCTCCAAAACCGCGAGTAGGGTTACCGTTTACGGGGTACGCTCCACCAGGAGTTGCATCGATGCTCAGTTCATTTCCTGTTCCTGCATTATCACCCCCTGCATTATCACCGCCTGTAGTATCTCCTCCTACGGCATGGCATCCATAGTCATCGTCGAAATACGGGCTTACCTTCCCCATCGCTGCATCCCCTTCGCTGAATGTTGAGAACGGTCCGGGATAGCGTTCATCAAGTTCCCACCCTTCGCGTGCGGCTAGAGGCGTGACAGAACAAGATCCTCCCGCAACGGTTGCTCTTGCGGCTGACGCCGTGGTGGCTGCTAGATAGAATTCGAAGCAGTTCTCTTGAGGCGGATAATATGGTCTTCGGAGCAAGCAGTACTGTGTAACATCGCTACCTGTACCAGTGCCAGTTCCAGTACCCGCACCCATACCAGTTCCGGTTCCTATTCCAGTTGCAGTACCAGTACCTGTCCCTATTCCAGTTGCAGTACCAGTACCTGTTCCTATTCCAGTTGCAGTACCAGTACCTGTTCCTATTCCAGTTGCAGTACCAGTACCGGTTCCCATGCCAGTTCCTGTTCCAGTACCTGTTCCCATTCCAGTTGCAGTTCCTGTACTGGTTCCCATTCCAGTTGCAGTACCAGTACCTGTTCCCATGCCAGTTGCAGTACCAGTACCGGTTCCCATGCCAGTTCCTGTTCCAGTGCCAGTTCCCATGCCAGTTCCTGTTCCAGTGCCAGTTCCTATTCCAGTGCCAGTTCCTATTCCAGTACCGGGTGTTCCTGGGCCTGTTACTGGCCTTGTTAAGCTGGGATCAAGCTTGATAGCATTGCCATAAGCAATTTGGGCCTCTTCGTGCCTTCCCACGGTATCGAGGGCAAGGCCTTCGTAGTACCAGGCCTGTGCACAAATAGATTTTTGACCCGGCCACCATTCACCGTACTTGTTAAAAGACAGTATGGAGTTTTCATAAGCTTGTATGGCTTCGTCATATCTACCTGCTCCGGATAGCGTACGGCCTATCCAATAATAAGCAACAACTCCATCCTTTGGATTTATCTCATTGACCTTGTCGAAAGCTCTTATAGCCTCATCGATCATGCCCAACTTACTGTATGCAGTGCCTTTGTGATAATATAGATCGGTCCACTGTGGAGATAGCGCAACACCATTATCATATGCTTGTAAGGCTTCTGTGTATCCGCCCTGATTAACCAGTCTTTGGCCTTCATTCAGCCAATCAGAGGCTGTTTGCTGCCCTAGAGTTGGTGTAATCAACACAACGAAGAGCATTGAAAGCAGTATGATTGCCAATTGCCTCAATTAGACCCCTCCTTTTGAAATCTTAAATTGAGATTAATGATATAAGACAAATATAAATCGCTTCCGGTGCAAATAGAATCAAATGGTGTACCACCTTCGGTCGTTTATCTATTATGGGTTGGAGTTTCTGGATTTCGATTACTGGGGGCGGTTTCATGCATATGCATCGAGAAAGGCCCTCCAAGAAAATATGTATCATTTAGGCCTGGTTCTGACATATGTTTGAGATTGCATTATATGTTTCGATCGGTAAAAAAGATGTCATAGAATATCTTAAGATGAATGTGTAGAGGCTTGATTAGGGGCTACTTCCTCTTGTGAAGGACCATTTTTTGATTGCGAAAGCACTTTTTCGACACCAGCCTTATCAATGGGTTCGATAACATCTTTCGCTAGAGATAAATAATTTTGATCTTGTTGTTTCATGGCTGGTTTGATTTCATAATCAGGTTGAACGGTCGCTTCCTTATATTGTTTTGTAGCGGTTTGCTTATCCGCAGTTTTTGGTTTATCCGGAGATTTTCCCGTGGTTTCTCCACCAGACTCTGTTTTTTTATCTTCTGATGGACTAATCTTCCCGGAAATTTTTTGTAGAAGTTCCATAGATAGAGAGTCACTGAATCCACCTAGAAAGGCTAATACCCAAACCAATTGAGGAACTTGAATGGTTGTTTCCTGTCCAGCAAAAACTATCAAACCAGTGATCAACATCAGATATGTCATTACACCCATTACTATTCCAACAATAGACCTGTGAAGAATCCAACTCATTCCTTCATTTATATCTCTGAACGGCATTTTTTCTGCGCGATATAGCATTGAAGTTAGGCTTCCGAGAAGGGCATAAATCCATACTGGTAATGGCACACCTAACACTAGATGTTTATTTAGATCTTCGACAGAACTTGCTATATCGAAAATCTTGAAGTAATATGCCACTAGAATAGAGAGTGCCATTATCAAGACAAGTACACCAACCACTTTATACGACTTTTTCCCTACTTCCGCCCTATTTAGCTCGGTTTCAACGTGCCCCAAATATTCATGAACTTTTGCCATTTTTTCTAGGGCTTCTCGGCTAGTGGTTGTCTTATCGTTGATTGCGCTATTAACATCCATTAGGTTAGATTCAGCTTTACTGAGACAGCATGAGCACTTATCTTGCGATTCTTCTGATAGATACTTAAGGTTTGTATAATATCTATCGTAGCATTCGTCAATTTTATTATTTGAATAATTAATTCTTTTTTGAATTCTCTTATCTCGATCGATATCTCCTGATTTAGTGCCGCAAGTCAATTCTTTAAAAGTACGTGTTTAGCTGGCTAGCTTCGCCGTTAGCATTTGGAGACAGTTTAGTCCATTCTGCCCCCATGTTGCCAGTGTCGTCATGATGCGCTCATGAATCGAGGTTCCTTTCTCATTGCGTAGCGTGC
>Ga0209083_1003205_pt1 | contig 14043 bp, 11 predicted proteins | sample AM7aDNAmetaG_FD_184132 | JGI IMG/M metagenome (GOLD analysis project Ga0209083, IMG submission 184132) | Freshwater microbial communities from Finland to study Microbial Dark Matter (Phase II) - AM7a DNA metaG (SPAdes) (version 3) | ecosystem: Environmental > Aquatic > Freshwater > Lake ...
AGCCAGCAGACACCGCGCAGCGCCGACCAGCAGCGCCGCCGCCAGCATATAGTTCCGCGCCATCAGTCCCATGTGGAAGAAGACGAACACGCCGAAAACGGCCATGACCCGCATAGCGAGAGGCAGCCGACGCTCTGTGAGCATCATCCAGGCCATTGCAAGGGATAGGAAATAGTTCAAAGCCTGCATCCACGCCAGGCTTGCGGACAAATGCGCCGGTAGATAGATCAGCAGGTACCACAGGGCCGGATGGCCCTCGTAGCGCAAATGCTGGGCCAGCTCCAGAAGATTCCCGCTGTCCCGCGCAATCAGCCACGCCTGAGCCTCGTCGCCAAACATCGCGTGCCGGCTCGTCATCAGGGCCAGCAGAATAGCGAATAGCCCGAGAAGCCCATAGACGATGGCTTTCTCTCCTGGCAACTCCATCGGCACATCCATATGCTGGCCGCGCTCGACTTGCATACTTCTCCCCTTTCACCAGCCGCAAACGGCCGATGGCGCTTCGCGCCACCTGCGCGATAACGGTCATGCAACCTGTCTTTTCTCTTCGTGATAGTCCGTTTCCGTATTGACAGCCCAGATGTTCGCCTTCGAGGTCACGCCTGCCACGATGTTTTCCACCGCGGTCATCGCAGTAAGCATGGAGTGATCTTGATTGTTGTACTTGTGCATGCCGTTGCGGCCCGCGAGAAAGAGGTTCTCGAAGCCGTCCACATAATTGCGGATCACATCGAAACGGTCGTAACTGCCAAAGTAGGCCGGGTACGCCTTGGGCACATGGACCACATGCGCGTCCTCGACATCCTCGGGATTGAGAATCCCGATCCTGGCCGCTTCCCGGATCGCGAGTTGGGCCATTTCGTCATCGCTCAGCTTCCAAAGCGGGTCGGTCTCGTTGCAGAAGTACTCGAGGCCTATCCACACTTTGTTCGGGTCGGCCACCAGCCCGGGACTCCAATTGTTGAAGACCTGGAGACGGCCGACCTGCACATCCGGCTCCTGGATATAGATCCAGTTGTCCTTGAGCGGAGTGCCGTCGTCTTCCCGCACAGCCAGCTTTCGTGCAAGCAGCCCGACGGTGATGAAATCTCGATAGATCAACCCCTCGCTGACCTCCTTCACCTCGACCGGCACCTCGGCGGAGAGGGCGCGAATCAGGTCGCGCACCGGCATGGTGGAGATCATGTACTCGCCGGCGAAGTGGACGCGATCACCAGCGGCGTCCACCCCCTCAACGGCAACAATCCTGTCGCCCTCTACCTGGAGGCGGTCCACCTGGATGCCAAAATGAATCTCGCCCCCGGCGTCCCGTACACGGTCGGCCACATGCTCCCACAACTGCCCCGGGCCCAGCTTGGGATAGAGAAACTCCTCAATCAGCGAGGTCTCGGTCTCCTTCTGGCCAATATCTCGAATGCGACTGGAGCCCAACGCCCTTTTGAGAACATGCGCCACAGCGCCTTTCAACGAGAGCCCCTTGATGCGTTGGGCTCCCCACTCCGCGCTGATCTGGTCGCAGGGCACGCCCCAAACCTTCTCCGTGTACGACTTGAAGAACGTGAGGTAGAGCTGGCGGCCGAAGCGGTTGATGAGAAAGTCCTCCAGCGTCTTTTCCTCGAGTATGGGAAACAGGGCGGCGCGCATGTAGCTGATGCCGCTGCGAATGGTTCTGGAGACTCCCATCTTTTTGAGCGTGGCGGCTGTGAGCCGGATGGGGTAGTCGAAGAAGCGCCGGAGAAAATAGATGCGGCTCTTGCGTGGCCGTATCAACATCACCAGATCCGACTGTGCGGGAGCCACAGCGGCAACAGGCACCTCGCGCCGCTGGCCGTGATAGCTCACCAGGCCCAGACCGCAAGCAGCGGCTTCGACAGGCATCAAGTCCAGCCACCATTGCATCACGCGGTCCGACTTCGAGAAGAAACGGTGGCCGCCGATGTCCATGCGATTGCCCTTGTAGCGGATGGTGCGGCTGATTCCGCCGATCGCGTCCGTCGCCTCGATAACGATAGGCCTGATTCCTGTCCGGCGCTCGAGTTCAAGCGCCGCAGTCAGGCCGGCTGGACCGGCGCCGATGATTACAGCCGTCTGCCGGTTCATTGCCAGCCTCCTGAGCGCCCCAGTGAAGAGCTGCTTTCCCCATAGACGAAGAGATCCTCGAAGGGCCAAAACATGCCATGGGGCGATGTGTAGAGCAGTTGGATGCCCAACTGCTTGAGACTTTCGCCAGGCAACTGCTGGTGGGAGACCACTACCGGCGAGGCCGCGCTCTGTTGCCTGAGATCCCGAAGCTCCCCAACGGTCACCTGCCGGTACTCTTCCCGTCCGCGACGAAACACTACGAACGATCCACGGCAGCGGCAGGCAGGAAAGTATGCCGACTGAACACCGGTGAACGCGATGATTGCAGGAGCTGCAGTATCCGGCTCGATGACCAAAGGTCGCGACAGAAGACCCGAGTTCTTGAGCCATTCAGCCGTTGCCTTAGCACCCGAAAACGGGAAAAGGCACTCTTCTACTGAATAGTGCACGGAGATTGGTATCTGCATGGCAAGCAGCAAGAACAGCAGGGGCCGGGCGTACCGGGAGGGCAGCCAGGGACGCTCCCCCTCCCGCGGCATGTTCGCCAATAAGGCAATCACGTAAGCCACAAAGAGAAAGCTGCTGTGGAACGGGCCGGGGATATGCACAGTCGCCCACACTCCCGCCATCCACATCACCGGCACCGACAGGACGAACCACCGGCTGCGGCGGGCGGCCAGCACCGATACCGCCAGTAGCCACAGGGCAATGGTCAGCGCTGCTGCCAGCAGGGACGGATGCTCCCATGGCGCAATCAGTTCCCGATGAGGCACAGACAGAACGCCCAGAGGAAAGGGCAGGAAGTAATTCCACACCCTCCCAATTCCAAGCACCAGATAACCGGCCGTGCCTAAGCCCGCGCGGTCATACTGAGGCACATGCATGTCGGGCGCCGACCGAACCGTGCAGTAACAGGCCAACAGGGCCGCACCAAGAATCGCGGCCGATATCCAGAATCGACACTCCCTCAGGCGACCAGCCGCAATTTGCAGGCTGGGCTCCGGAGCCAGCCAGTAGAACCAGACGAAGATGCCCGCGGCGACAGGGATGGCAAAAACGTGAGCATTGACAGCCAGCGCCAGCAGCACCATCGCCGGCCAGTGCCGCGGCCGGAGAGCCAGCAGGCACCGCGCAGCGCCAACCAGCAGCACCGCCGCCAGCATGTAGCTGCGCGCGACCACTCCCATGTAAAAGAACACTGGCACGCTGAAGACCGACATGACCCGCATCGCCATGGGTATTCGCCGCTCTGAGAGCACCAGCCAGGCCATTGCAAGAGACAGGACATAGTTCAATGCCTGCATCCATTCCAGGTTTGCGGAGAGATGCGCCGGTAGGTAGGTCAGCAGGTACCACAGGGCTGGGTGACCTTCGTAGCGCAAATGGCGGACCAGTTCCTGTAGATTCCCGCTGTTCCGCGCGATCAGCCACGCCTGTGCCTCGTCGACGTACATTTCGTGTTGGCTCGTCACCAGAGCCAATAGAACGGCGAACAATCCCATGAACGCGCAGGTCGCGGCGCTTTCACCTGACACTTGAACTAGGCGCGGCGACTGTCGCGCGGCGGTTTTGGACTCCATGCGTGTTTCTCCCGCACAGAGTCTACCCACACCGTTTTTGCGAACTCAAGGCTACGCGAGCAATATTTTCCCGTTCGCAACGAAGTTCTCCTCGTTGCTCGGACATGCCCCACCAGCACCACCCACCCCAACTCCTGCAACCCATATGGCAACCGTGCAGGATGTTCGACTTCACCTCACGGGCCCGCACAACTTCAGCGCCCGAGCGGACAAGCACAGTTCATAGCGGACTGGGTTTGGATGCCTTTTTTCGCAATAAGCTCCTCGTAGCGGCAGACCTTTTCGTCCGAACACGCCATTTTTTGTGGTAATCTTGGCAACGCGCTCGGAGAGCGCTCCTATCTGTAAATTCTGATGGTTGTGGACCATCGTGGAGGTGGCGGTGCCTCTGCTTTTGCTGCTGGCCATTGTGCTTTCGATTGTGGCTCTTTTTCTCGTTCGGTGGCTTGTCGCCCTGTTCCGGCCGAGCAGACGGTCTTGGGCCTCCCTCGTAGGCCGGCTACGCCCCGATTGGACTAACTGTGAACTGAAAGACTGTTTCGAATGGGACAGGTGTATTGTCGAGACCCCGGAAAATATATGGGAGGTCATGAAAGGCCCGAAGGGCCTGTGGGTAATGTATTGCAATGCCGGGGTCATGCTTGAAATGGTGGACTATACAGTCCGGCACGGTGCGAACGTAGACCGCAGTATGGTGGATGGCATACGCAGCGCCGCTTCAAGCATTCGTGCGTGCGCCTTAAAGGCCCTGGGGCACTACGCGGCCACGTATGCGTGGGACACGATTTACGACAATGCTTTCCTGGCAGCATCGCAATATCTAGATGTGATAAGACGCATGCAGGAGTTGCTGTTGGCAGCTGGCCTCGTGGAGGAATTCATGGCCACGTAGGCCTGCCTGCACCCTGAAGAGCCTATTTATCCGCCCGGCCCAAGGTACTCTGCTGACCCCTGTTTCGATGTCATCTACCCCTTTCTATGCTTAACTAGACATTCACTTGCGTTCGTCTCTCTCGCACTCCTACATGACATGGTCTAGCCATGCCTTTCAGCCACAACGTTCACCACCAAGGGCTTCGGCCGCAGCAACTTCTGGCTGTTTGGAACCTCCCCCTGCAGGTCGACTCCGAGGGGCCTAATCGCAACCGGTGAAAAGCAAAAGCAACCACAACAGCTGAACCGGGTTCTGCTATCAGCTGGTGCAGAACAAAAGACAACTGCGGGTGAAGCTTTCCCGGATTTCTCGACGTTCGCCTGCATCCCAGCAGTCGGGGAAACTCCCGTAACATTCGGCTTGAGAGGAAGTCGAAGCCGGTGTATAAGGAAATTAGAAATATTATCGTAAATTAATAACTATGCTAAACTTCCTATACATGGACCCAATTCGCAACCCCTATGCACCTGGTGCCGGGAGTCCCCCTCCCGAGCTGGCTGGCCGAAGCGTCATCCGAAAGGATGTGGCAGTGCGTCTCCAAAGGCTCCGTCTGGGCCGGCCCTCCAAGAGCGTGATGCTGGTCGGTCTCCGAGGCGTGGGCAAAACCGTGCTCCTCGACCAAATGCGAAAGGACGCCGAGGCTGCGGGGATTAACACGGTCCGCATCGAGGTGCCAGAGAACCGTTCGCTTCCGGCACTGCTCGCCCCCTCCCTCAGGCTCGCCCTGCTCCACCTCAGCAAGAAGGAGGCCGCAAGGGATTATGCGATCCGAGGACTTCGGGCCCTAGCTGGGTTTGCTAGCAAGCTCAAGGTGTCCTACGCCGACATCGAAGTCGGCCTGGATTACGAACCTGAGCCGGGCCTGGCTGACAATGGCGATCTGGAGGGAGATCTAACTGCCCTCCTGCAGCAAGTCGGAGTTGCAGGGAAAGCAGCGGGAACTGCCGTCGTGCTTTTCATCGACGAGCTCCAATATGTTGAAGAGCCGCAGATGGCCGCTCTGATCTCCGCGCTCCACCGCTGTTCGCAGGAGCAACTGCCCGTCACGGTCGTCGGCGCCGGCCTTCCTCAATTGCGTGGTCGGATAGGCGAGGCCAAATCCTACGCGGAACGGCTATTCGATTTTCCAGAGATAGGGCCGCTTGATCCCTCCGATGCCAGAGAAGCCATCGTCAGGCCCGCTCAGAATGAAGGGGCCGAAATCCTGGAGGAGGCAGTCGAGCTGATCATTGAGAAAACACAGTGTTATCCATACTTCTTGCAGGAATGGGGCAAACATACGTGGGACATCGCAGCGGAAAGCCCGATCAGACAACTCGACGTACTGAGAGCTTCGGACGAGGCAGTTGCTGCTCTTGATGAGAGCTTCTTCCGGGTTCGATTTGATCGTCTGACTCCAAGGGAGAAAAAATACCTCCGCGCTATGGCCGACCTCGGACCCGGGCCCCATCGATCCGGGGACATTTCCGACAAATTGGGACGAACCGTGCAGTCACTGGGCCCGACTCGCGCAGGCTTGATAGCGAAGGGCATGATATGGAGTCCAACCCATGGAGACACCGCGTTTACTGTCCCACTCTTCGACGAATTTATGAAGCGCATCCTACCGGGGAACGAATGGAAGACAATCGGAAGCTGATCGAGTGCCGTCAGTGTCACTAGACTCGTAACTCGTGGCAACTTGCGTTTCTAGCAACTCCTGCGCAGGTAGCACCAGCGCCCAGCTTCATGCAGGTTCAAGGCCCTTCGATATCCCCAGTCAACGCATTGTCGGAGAAAGCTTCTCCCTCTCCGGCGCCCGCTTCCCCGCTGTAGACGGAGGCAAAGACCTCTTCCATGCGCCCCTCTTTGTACAGATCTTCGAGTGAGACCAGGCCGAAGGTGTCGAGAAAGAGTTGGGTGGTCCGCCAGATCCTCTCCCGCCGAGGGCCCAAGCGCGGTGAGCGCGCGATGAGCTTCCGATTCCGCAACGTCTGGACCGTTCCCGCGCTCTCGATGCCGCGAATCGCATTGATGTCGCCCGTGCTGACAGGCTGCTTCAAAGCCACAATCGCCAGCGTTTCGAGCGCCTGCGAGGTGATAGGCTTGACCTTTCGCTCAGGAAGCAGCCGGCCGATGAGATCGGCGTATTGTGGTTTGGTTTCGATGCGGACGCCGTGCGGCCGACGCCGAAGCTGGATCCCCCGGTCGGCGGCCAAGAGGTCCGCCTCGAATTCCTGGAGCGCCGCGTCCACCTCGTCTTCACCCACACTGAGGCATTGGGCCAGAGCCTGGATGGTCACTGGACGGTCCGATGCTATCAGCAGCGCCTCGATCTTTGACTTCAGTTCCCAGATCTCTTCCACTAGTAGCCTCCTCTAGAGTCCCAGTTTGCCCGCTGCAGCTTGCCGGTCCTTCTGGTCCTCGCGCGCATAGCGGTGGACCATGGCGATCGACTTGTGCCCCGTTTGCTTCATGATTTGAAGGTCCGTGGCTCCGTTCTTGGAGGCTTCGGTCACGAAGCCGGCCCGGAGCGAGTGGCCGCCATAGGACTCCGGGGTCGCGAGCTTCGCACGCCGGACTAGCCGCTTCACGATCCGCCCGATCGAATCCTTGTCCAGCGCCTCGCCGACGTTGCCGTGCTGCCCAACCCGGCGGAACACGTACCCGCTCTTCACAGAGGAGATCTTCAACCAGTTTTCGAGTGCCATGACCGGACAGGTCAGATCGTGAACTCCCAATAGAATCTCCACTTCCCTTCCCTGCCCCTCCTGGTCGGTCTTCGAGCGGGGAATAGCGAGGGTGATGCCCTTGCGGTGCCAGGTCACATGTTCCACCCGCAAGGCCGCGAGCTCAGAGCGCCGCAGGCTGCCGGCGAAGCCGATCAGCAGCAGCGCCTTGTCCCGCGCGGCAGCGATCGGACCCTCGAGCACGCCCAGTAGCTTGACGATGCGGTCTCTGGTCAGCGGTTTCTTTCTGGTTTGAGCGACGCCGAGGGAGCGGCGGATACCGTGCAGTGTATCGGCAACTAGGCGATGGTTCATTGTGGCAGGAGAATCGAGGCCCTTTTCTTTGTGGGCGGCGTTGATCGAGGTCAGACGCCGGGTGATCGTGGCCGCCTTGCGCGGTTTCTCCCCATCGGGAGGCTTGGCGAGCGAGGTTAGGTAGAGGGCCACCGTTGAGGGCGTGGCTGGGAGCGGGGTCAGCCCGTTCTGGTCGCACCAGGCGGCGAAGTGCCGCCAGTCGGAGTCATAGGCCCGGTGGGTGGCGGCAGCCTTGGCCGCATCCATATATATGCGGGCGGCCTGGGCGGTCGAATATAAAGGATCGTCGGCAGGCAGCTGGGGAAACCCGAGCGCCGCATCGCTTCCGGGCGCGATCCTGGCCAGGCCGAGATCAGCGGACGCCGGGGGCAGGATCTCGGGCTCAATCTCCAGGGCGCTCACTGGGCTGTCCGACATGGGTAACGGGTTCTCCTCACACACGGGCCCAAAACGGCCGTTTTAGGCAGTATACGCCATAACGCCCGAGAACAGCATATTATCAGGCGTTAGTTTTGACTTTTATTTTGCGCGAACGCGCATTCACATATAAACAATGGTATATTGCTTTCATGCCAGCTAAGCCCCGATGGCACGCCGATCTCAACAATATCCGCACCTCCATCGCTGCCCTGCCCTCCCCTTTTCTCGACCGGCCGGCCATCGAGAAGCTCTTCGGCGTTAAGCGCCGCCAGGCCAACAACCTGATGCGCGGGCTTGGCGGCTACAGGATCGGCCACGCCTCCGTCGTCGGCCGCGAAGACTTGCTTCTCAAGCTCGACCAGATGGCGGGGCCGCGCGGATACTTGGCCCAGATCGAGCGCAAGTCCCGGGTCGTAGAAACCCTCGACGCCCTCCGGAGTGAGGCGCGCCCGCGGCGGGTCTCTCCTCCCCCTCCTCGACGCACCAGCTCCGCTCTTCCGGCCGGCACTCGCATCTCGGCCCCCGGGGAGCTGACGATCTCCTTCACGTCGCCCGAAGACCTGCTCGGACGGGTGATGGGCCTTGCCCAGTCCGCCGCGGGAGACTTTGCCACCTTCGCCGCAGCACTTACCCTGGAGACTGATCGGGGCCCGGCCCCGGTGCCGCAAGGATTCAAGGAGCCGTAATGGCCGAGGAGAACTCCGCCCAACTCGGCATCTCCCTTCCCCGCTACGACGGGCCCTTCGACCTGCTTCTGGCTCTCATCCGGCGCCACGAGTATCCGATCGACGCGCTTCCCGTCCTTGAGATCACCAGTCAGTTCCTGACCTATGTCAGAGCGACCCGGGATCTCGATGCCGAGCTGGGTGGCGAGTTCGTCGAAGTCGCCTCCTGGCTTGTGCTGCTCAAATCACGGAGCCTGCTTCCGGCCGGGAATGACGGGGGCCCAACTCCGCGTGAAGAACTGCGGCGCGCCGTTCTCGACCATGAAACACTTCGAGCTGCCACCGAGTTCCTGCGCGATCGAGGAGGAAGAGGACGGCCAGGGAGCGCCGGTGCCCCGGCTGGGCGCGGCGAGGCAGTGCCGGAACTTGCGGACGATGAGGCCCCCACAGTCCAGGATGTACTTGAAGCCGCAGGCCGGGCCCTGGAAGCCGCCCGCGCCGCCCGGTCGCTTGACCAGACTGAGAGCGACAACGTCACCGTCGAGGATCTGGTGGGCTGGATCGCCGCAAGGCTTGCCTCGATTCCGGCCCGCGCCGCTGTCTCAACTGAGGGGTGGTTCCGAGCTCAGCCAAGCGATGGAGCTCGTGCCTCCCTATTCTTGGCGCTGCTCGAGCTGGCCCGCAAAGGCATCCTTTTGCTGCATCAGGAGGAGGATTTTGCTCCGATTCACACAAAATCCATCCACGAGATGCCCGAATACCCTAATATCGAACCCTTGTTGTACGAAGCCACGCAGATCGCGACAGGCTGATGTAGTTGGCCTCTGTTCGCAAGATCCCGTATGTCCCACTCGCCGTGGGAGTTACCCGTGTTCTCGCCATCAACCGGCGCTCTCAAACGGCGAGCCGGCACCGGGGAAGCCGATGCAACCCTTCGGCGGCATTGGTGCAAGAGCTTCTTTGATATCCAGCGCGCCGCCGTGCTTCTTCCTTCATTTAGAGCCCCAGGTTGTCGTTGACAGCAACAGCAATCTCCTGCTCGGAACCGAGGTAGCGTTCGGTGGTTTGGATAGAGGCGTGACCGAGCAGTAATTTGATCTGCTCGAGGTCGCCGCCGTTTTTGCGGCAGAGTTTCGCGCAGGTGCGGCGCAGATCGTCGACGCCGAAGCGCTCGATACCTATGGCTTTGGCGGAAGTTTCAACCGCGCTCCAGACTGCCCAAACGCTCAATTCCTCCCCCGCAACGCAGCCACTTTTGTTGACTGGCCGGAGCATTCGTCCGGCACTCAGCCCGGCGGCTGACGTCCAGGTGTCCATCAAGAGCTTGACCCACATGGGGATGGCCACAGTGCGAATGCGACCGCCTTTGCCGCTGAGATCAGCGATCACCCAGCGGCCCTCGCGCTGCTGAATATTTTCCATCTTGAGCGCGGCCAGCTCGGCCCGGCGCAGGGCGCAGCCCACCAACAGGGCAAGGATAGCCGCGTCGCGCTTGCCTTTGAGGGTCACGCGGTCGGGAACGGTGAGCAGTGCCTTGGCCTGCTCGAGGGTCAACCAATTGCCGAGGCGGGTTCCCTGCTGGCGCACGTTCGGCACATCGGCCATCTGCGCAGCCTGCTCTACTCCCAGGATGCCGTTGCGCTTGGCCTCGCCGATCAGCTTGCGCACCGCCGAGAGCCGGACATTGATGGTCGATGGACTCAGTTTCCGTGCGATCATCTGGTCGCGGTACTCCATCAGAAGATCGCGCGAGAGCGGCTGCTCGCGTAGCTCGCTAAATGCGGAAACCTCATCGAGCGCCTTGGCATAGTTGCGCCGCGTGTGCGGGGAGGACACCGCCTTGAGAACCGTCTGGCGTAGCGCTGCCATCGCTGAATTCGCGCTGGCCACAGCGGGATGAAGAAGCGCCATGCTGACAGAGGCGCTCCCATCCGGTCGCCGATCAGTCGTGTTCGGCAGGGCGCTGGGGATCATAGGCCCGGCTCTTCCCCGTTGTTTTCTCCGGCGCGGCTCTCAAGTCGCAGCCGTGCCGTTTCAATGGCCTGATGCAGTTTCTCGCGCAGGATCTCAGGCGCGGGCAGAACCGTCAGGTATTCGGCGACATGAATGCCGGCCGCGCTCAGTTCGAGCAATTCAATCTGTTCGGTATTCTTGCCAGCACAAAGGATGATGCCCAGGGGCATCTCTTCGCCAGATTCGGTCTCATACCTGTCCAACCAGCGCAGGTAGAGTTCCATCTGGCCTTTGTATTCCGGCTTAAAGGCGCCCTGTTTCAGCTCTACAACCACGAGGCGTTTGAGCTTGCGGTTATAGAACAGGAGGTCGATATAGAAATCTTCGCCGTCGAGTTGAATACGTTTCTGCCGCGCAACGAAGGAGAACCCCGTTCCCAACTCCAGGAGAAAAGTCTCCAGTTCGCGCAGAATCGCGTCCTCCAAATCGCGCTCATGAAACCGGTCTACCAGTCCCAGGAAGTCGAGAATGTAGGGATCTTTCAAAACCAGAGCCGGTGTCACGTCGCCACGGCTGCGCAGCAGGGCCAGTTCCTCTCGGATAAGGGCTTCCGGTTGCTTCGACAGTGCGGTGCGTTCGTAGAGCATAGAGTCGATGCGCTCATGGAGGGTGCGCACGCTCCAGCCTTCGATGCGCGCCATTTCGGCGTAGAACTCTCGCTGGTAGGGCTGTGTCAGAGGTAGAAGCTCGCGAAAATGCGACCAGCTCAATTGTCGCCACAGTGTGGCGACAATTGCCTCATCCGGGAATGCCTCGGCGAACTGCATCATGCGGCGCAGGTTTTTGTCGGTGAAGCCGCGTCCGAACTCGGCTACCAATTGTCGCGACACCGTGGCGACAATCTGCTCCCCATAGGCGGCGCGTTCCGTGCCCAGGACTTCGTGCCGGATGCGCTGGCCGATCTGCCAGTAGAGCGCGGTGAGGCCAAGGTTGACGGCTACTACGGTCTGGCGCCGGGCCTCGACGATCAAGCGACGCACATCTTCAAGGAGGGGGGCGACTGGGGGCGGGGTTGGAACGAGTTCACTCATGCGCGGTCAGATTATCAGGCGCGGGTGATGTGTGCACGACAAGTAACATTGTCGTTGTGAATAAATCTGATCCATGCTCCTGGTGCACGGCCGGGGCGGCTAAAGGATCGGCCACGCCGCCGCCGCCGGCCGCGAAGACCTGCTTCTCAAGCTCGACCAGATGGCGGGGCCGCGCGGATACCTGGCTTAGGTCGAGCGCAAGGCGCGGGTCGTCGAAAGCCCCGCAAGTCACAGCAGGCTGAGGCTAGAGAGCAGAGTTTTTTCGCGGAATAGCGTACGGACAGCAGACGGTTGGAGGCCGGTAGGTACAACCCGTAACCAACTTGCTAAAGCCTGGCTTTGCCCCTTGAGAGTGGGCAAGAGCGGAGTTTTGCCGCCCGGCCTCCTGGTAGAGAAAGCGGCAAGATGAAGCTGTGCCCCCTCGGGCGTGGATATGAGGAGCGCTCGGGAAACGGTCTGCTTTGCGGCTGGGGAGAGGTGGTCGGCTGGGATCGGCTCGGCACGGCGTTCCCCTGACAGGGGCTCAAGCGCGGCTTCGAAATACCCGTCAGTTCCCTTCCCTGCGGACGCCTCCGCCAGCGATGCCCGACCCTTGCGGTGGAAACGAGAGAGTCCTACCTAGCGACGCTCTCGAAGCCGGGCCTCCTGAAGAGCTTTTCATGCGCGTGGGTGGAGATCAGCAAAGGCGGGCCGACAACGCAATTATCGCGAGGCATGCCCAGATTGCCCCAGATTGGTAGCGAGTGCGGGTCTGGGCCTAATGAATCACAGGATCAGTGCGTGCGGCACTTAGGTTCGGGCTTTTCCAGCCTGGGCATCCGCCGGATCATAAATTTGTTGAACAAGGGCGCGGTGAAGGCGGTCTCGCCATGGCGCTGGCTCCAAACCAGGCCTTTGCTAATCAGCTGTTGTCGCACAGCGTAATTAGGGGCGTTAGTGCGAACGCTATTAATTGGTGTAATTGTACTAATATGGAGCCGCGCAGGCGGTCTGCCCTGCGGCGAGGCTGTGTGGATGCGTAGCGCAGATCGAGCACGAGTCCTGGGTCATCGGGACCGTCGCGCCCCCGGAGTGATACGCCCCCGCGACCGTCTCTCCCCCGCCGTCTCGCCGCCCCATCTCCCTTCTTCCGGCCGGCATCCGCATCTTGGCCCAGGGGGCTGACAATTCCTTCACATTGCCCGAAGACCTGCTGGAGCAGGTGATGGGGCTGGCCAATCCACAGCTGGATACTTTGCCGCCTTCGCCGCGGGACTCGCTCAGGAGACTGATCGATGCCCGGCCTGGGAGCCAACCCAAGTGTCCAAGGAGCCGTAATGGTTGAGGAGAAGTCCGCCCAACTCGGCATCTCCCTTCCCCGCTAGGGCGGGCCCTTCGACCTGCTCCTAACTCTCATCAGGCTCCGCGAGTATCCGATGGACGCGCTGCCGGTCCTTGAGATCACCAGGCAGTTCCTGGCCTATGTGAAGAACGCCTGGGATCTGATGCCGAGCTGGGGGAGGTTTCGTGGAAGTGGCCTCATGGCTGGTACTGTGCAATTCGCGCAGCCTGCTTCCGGCCCGGAATGTCGAAGGCGCGACTCTGTGCGATGAGCTGCTGCGCGCTGCGGGGCGGTGCTGGAGTTGGCGGGCGGCAAGGCCCCCGCAGTCCACAGTTCAAGACGCGGTCTAAGCCGCGTGCACATCCCGGTCGTTTGAAGAGGCAGAGGCGACCGCGTCACCGTCGAGGACCTGGCCCGCTAGATCGGGGCGAGGCTTGCCTCAATCCCGCCCCGCTCCGCGGTCTCAACCGAGGAGGGGTTCCGGGTTCAGGCATGCGGCGGAGCTTGTGCCGCCCTGTTCTTGGCGCTGCTCGAAGTAGCCCGCGAAGGCATGCTTTTGTTGCATCAAGAGGAGGATTTTGCGGCCATTTGTGCAAAATCCATCCACGAGATACTCGGGTACCTCGATATCGTGTCCTTCTTGTCCGAAGCCGCGCAGGCCGCAGTAGGCCGATACAGTGGGCAGTGTTTCTTCACGGAATGGCGTATGTCCAGTGCGCCGTTGGCGCCTGCGCGCGTCAACCGCCATCCGGCCTTTTCCATCACCTGCATTCTGTGCGATTTGCGATCCTGCTGGTTTGAGGGTCCTGGATGGGTCAGGTTTGATCAGGGAGGTTTGGTACTGCTGGAACAGGGAAGGCCGCCTGTTCAAATTGGCGGTATAGCTCTGCCCGTTGAACTTCCCGGTGGCGAAGGGTGCGCTCCAGATTCACAGTTCCCTCCCCTGCCATGGCAGCTTGACCGTACTCGCGGAG
>Ga0209083_1003207_pt1 | contig 14036 bp, 12 predicted proteins | sample AM7aDNAmetaG_FD_184132 | JGI IMG/M metagenome (GOLD analysis project Ga0209083, IMG submission 184132) | Freshwater microbial communities from Finland to study Microbial Dark Matter (Phase II) - AM7a DNA metaG (SPAdes) (version 3) | ecosystem: Environmental > Aquatic > Freshwater > Lake ...
GGGGGGCCATGTATGAACAGCATTTCCAATTCTTCCAACACGCATTTCAAGGTTGTCGGGGTAGGCAGAGTCGGTTGCCAAATGGTATCACATTTGGCCGCGAGGGAGATCCCATCCCCCTGTGCCATTGAATATATAGCAATGGATACGGATGCACAAGATCTCGCTACGGCAGACGTGCCTAGGCGCATACAGCTTGGTCCGCGGCTTCTCCACGGACTGGGTTCAGGTAATGACACTGATGTAGGGCGACGGGCAGCTGAAGAGAGCCGCGGAGTTATCCGTCAGAATATCATAGGATCAGAAATATTATTTATTCTTGCTGCCGTGGGTGGGGGTACTGGAGCAGGCGCGGCCCCTGTAATCGCCGAAATGGCACATAGCACTGGAGCTTTGACAATTGGCATGGTTACCTCTCCATTTGCGTTTGAAGGCGCTTATCGTGCGGAGACAGCACACCATGGCGTTGTCGCGTTATTGCGCAGTGTAGATAGCTTGATTGTCATGCCACAGGACCTGAATGCGCCATCTTCTGGGAATCGATCAGATGCGAATTCGATTTTCCAAACCACAATAAACTTAATGGCGAAAGGCGTGGGGATGATTGCCGAAAGTATTTCTCTTCCAGGATCGAGTAACATTGATGTCGCGGATGTTCGGAGTGTATTAAAAGACTCCGGCTTAGCCGAGATGGCATTTGGGTCGGCCTCTGGAGAGGACCGCGCAGCTCAGGCTGCCTATGCCGCTCTGGCCAACCTTTCCTCAGATGCCACAGGAAAAAAGGCTCATGCTGTTTGGTTTAACGTAAAGGGGAGCAGTACTCTTGCGCTTGTAGAGGTCAATTCAGCCGCCGAGATTATCAAGCAGGAAATTAACCCTGATGCGAATGTAATTTTCGGAGTCAATTTTGACGATAAAATGGGCGAGGAAATAAATATTGCGTTGATGCTCACAAAATTCTCGGATCCCGTTTAGGCATCCAAACTCTAATCGGGAGTGATACTAAGACCGGGGGAAGGCCAATTCGTATGCTATCGAGGAACAGACTCAAGTAACTTAAGGGCTACATCCCTATCAACCTTAGCATGGTAGCAAACGAAATTTCCTCCAAGGAATCAACTACCTTGTCAGCTTCGGCTTGGGCCAACTTTTCACGGGGATTTGTAGTTGTTACAGCTATAACTTTCATATTCGCGGCTTTGGCAGCAGCTACTCCGGCGGAAGAGTCTTCTATAACCACGCAATGAATGGGGTCAATACCTAAACGCTGGGCAGCCATAAGGAAAACTTGAGGGTGAGGCTTGCCAAGAGTTACATCGTGCGCACTGATAATAACAGGGAAATACGACTTCAATTCAAGATGACCAAGGATGAGTGTTATGTTTGCCATTGGCGAAGACGAAGCTAGTGCCTGTTTGACCCGTTTACTATACAAAGAATGAATCAGAGAAATAACCCCAGGCAATGCAACAATACGTTTGGCAACCAGATCGCGAAAGGTGGCTTGTTTTTGGTCGGAAACGCGAGCAATAATGGCATCGGAGACATCCTGCCCCATGAAATGACGGATTGTATCACTGTCGCGTCGCCCTGCAAATTGTTGATACTGTTCTTCGGTGAGGTATACATTATTATTCTTAAAAGTAGTTCGCCATGCATCGCAATGTTGCGGCTCTGAGTCAATAATAACCCCATCCATATCCCATATAACTGCGATTTGCGGCTGAGTGATTTCTGGATTACCGCTCTCGATATTTTTCTGTTTCTGATACATAAACGCCCTCAATATTTAATATCTTTTTGGTCAATCTAATTATTAGATTCTTACAACCGCTCGAACAGCATCGCGGTCGGCAAATGCTTTTTCAATTTCGTTATCCGCATAGAAAGCGAGGAGTAAATCGCGAGAGCCCATTACCGCTTGCCGAAGTTCTAGCAAATCACTCCAGCCTCCATTCGAATGAATAGCGCCGTAATTAACACATCCAAGCACTGTGATATCGCGGGCAACAACCAAACTGGTCCACCCTGACCTCCCCCCCATTACAAATACGACTGAGTTTGGTGACAGTTCTTTAATATGGGTTTCGAGGTCTGCGTTATCTGCGTCGCGGGAGATTAGTACATCAGGTCCGGATGTTTTATAAATAACTATATCTTGCGAAACTGTCCCGACACATCTGGATTTACCCACTCTAAGCTGACATACTCTATTTGCTTCTGTTAGGCATTCGTCGTCTTCTAACATTTTGGAACTACCCACGATAGTTACATTGTTGCGACAAACCTTTTCAATCCAGGTGTCGGGAGGCAACGAGAAAGCTAGCGCAACACCTTTACTACCAACAAGCTGTAGCAAATTTTCCAAGGCTTTAGAACGACCGGTTGCATCCACCACGAGGTCAAAAGAATCCGCAATTCCTAAAGAAACAAGCTGCGGGCCAACTTCTTCGTCAACATCAACCTTAATGTGGGGGATTCTGAATACCCTAGCCAAGTCATGCCGTCTGCTGCCGGACGGCTCATTATCCAAAACAATAACGTTAAATCCCTTGAGTTTAAGAACGAAAGCCATAAGAAGACCAATACCCAAGCCACAAATCAGTGCTCTAGGCGGGATTTTTGAGTTTTGGGACCATGAAGGCTTTATTTTTAGAATCTCGCTAATTGCCTTGTTTATCAAGCCCATCGGCTCAGCGAGCACTGATATTTCATCATGTGCAAGCTCCTCCGGCACAACCGTCAGATTCCAGTAGTTATCCAGGGAATATTTCCGGCAACCTTGATCGGTCAGACTACGATATTGTCTACCACGCATTGCACATACATGCGGCTCACAACGCAGATCAGGCGTATCAGCTTTCTCACAACGGCGTCTGACAAGTGGGGCGACCACTGTACCTATTTTTATATTCTTTGGAACCCTTGTCCCCATCATCAATACTTCGCCCACTATTTCGTGAATCAGGTGTTTGGTATTTCCACATCGTTCGGTTTCGCTGACATGATCTTTGTCAGAACGGCAAATACCTATAAGTTTAGCCTCCCATAAAACGCCAAATTCACTCGGATTTCCAGGCATCTCCGCAGGCACCTTTAAAATAGATAATTTATCCCCAAACTTTACAGAGTCAATACCAAAGTTGTCGATCATGTTTTATATCACCTTTTCAGGACTAAATACATCCCACGGCATCTCCAGAAAAGACTTTGACTGCAACAACCAATAATCGGCTCTTTTTTCATCTTCTGCTACCCATCCATCCGGAATATGCAGCATCAACGTGGCCGTTTTTATATTTTTAGCTTCGCCAATTTTACATCGTTCCTTAGCTCTCGATAGTGAACTGCCACCTTTGCAAATATCTTCGGTTAACAATACATTTTTACCTTTTACATTCGGCATTTCTAATATCAGAGATTCTTCCGAACGCGTCTTTTCCCATTTAGGATGCGATCTGGTTATTTGCGTCTGGGGAATATCCATATGGCGGGCGAGCATGCTTCCCACGAGCGATCCTCCAGAGGATACGCTCACGATCAAATCGATGTTGTATTTGTCCTTCTGTATCTTTTCTGCCAACAAAAAGATGGAATCTATTATTTCTGAGAAAAAAGGCGGTCGCGTAATGAAGCCTTCATTCTCTTTTTCCGGTGCTTTAGTTCCTCCCCGCTTCTCAGCCTCAATCACTGCCTTAACAGCGTTTTTAAGAGCCTCCGGATTTTTAAGTTGAGACGCTAATAATTTCTTGATCTCATCCTCGCGGTATATACTCGCAAAATACGTAATCTTATCGAGAATGTCCACGAGCTTCAAAGTCTTCTTAGTGGCCGAATATTCATTTTTGTTGACTTGCACATATCCCTGGCTTCCCAAACCGACAAGTATCCGATAAAGCGAGGACTTCGCCATCTTGACGGTGTAATCCGATGACATTCCGTTCACTTTTTCTAGGATCAGATCCGAAGTCAACCCTTTACCGACACCGACATCGGGGCTAGTGAGAGCAGCGATTATTTCCAGACCATACCTGTTGTTGAGTATTCCCATTGTCTCTTCAATTCTTACCGGATCAAACATGATTTTCCCATCTCCTCTTTCTTTCAAAGTGTTTTAAATATGATTAACTTTCTTCGACGAGCTTGCCAGAGCGACATCTTGTAAGCCTGTTTGTTAGTTCCTCTTTACATTCTATGTTTTTGGGACTCCGTTGTCAATATCGTGAACCAATAGCTAATAATATATTACTTATTAGCGATTGAAGTGTAAAAGTAACGACGTAATTTCGAGTGATTCTTTTACGATTATAGACCGGTATACATATTTAGTAGTCATTCAATGCTTCTATTGACAACGTCACTCATGCGTGGTAAGATGAATAATATCGTCTATTGATAATAGTATTTTGATAATTAGTATAAGAGAGATGCAGCAAATAAAAAGGTTAATTGGTAAAAAAGAATCGGAAGAGGAGTTAAACTAAATGAAAAACATAAGCCGATTTTTGGGTATACTGATTTCAATATTAATCATCATTTCTTCCTTGCTAACAACGAGCCCCGTTCTGGCAAATACCTCTCCAACAGGCGGCGCGGTCGCCAAACCTGGTGGTTTTATTATCAAGCTTCCGTGGACTTCCGGTGAAAGTGTTTCGGTTCAGCAGGGATATGGATCCAATTTACATCAAAACACCCAAGACCCTTCTCGCAGCAACGATTATTACGCTATTGACTTCGGCTTCGCACAAAACAAACCAGTCTTGGCAATTGCCGGAGGTACCGTGATATTCGCCGGTTGGACCAGTGGTGGGTGGAGTACATATGGGCAATCGGTTTGCATAGCGCACAACTATGGGGGCCAACTTTATCAGTCTTTTTATGCCCACTTAAGTCAAGTTGATGTTAACGTCGGCGACACAGTAGCTCAATCACAACGGATCGGAATAGTCGGTGGTTCTGGTAACGGCGTGCAAAATTATTGGGCTACCCACCTACATTTTGTTCTTTATCAGGGAGCGTCCTGCCCAGTTGGAAAAGGGCCGTACGGAGGCCGAGCTGTAGTGCCGGAACCTTTTTCCGGGAAGCAAGACTATTCAGATATCAGGGCGGGGCAGATTTTAACCGCTTCGTCCACACCTTCTAGCACAACTACACCGCCAACGACGACTCCCGTTCAATCCTCGCTGCAATTAGTCACGACGCTTGCTCTCTCACCGCAAAATCCACTCGTGGGGCAGACAGTGGTCGGCAGCTTCACCGTGCGCAATACTGGAGGACAATCTATTACCATCCAGAAGCTGATAGTCGCTGTCCGTGGCCCCAACGCATCTGGTATAAATGACGATACGAAAGTTACTGATTTCCGCTTCGATGAAAATGTGACGCTAGGGCCAGGACAGACCTACACCTATTCACAAGAACGAAGTTTCTTTGAAGCGGGAACCTATCTGGCGTTCGCAACCTACCAGGATGCCCAGGGCGTCTGGCGTGGCCCTTTCAGTGGGACTACACCCATGAGCTTCACTGTGACCAGGCTCTCCGCACCCATTCGCACTAACACCCCTAGTATCACATCTGTGCAGATCACAAACCCTGGACGTGATGCGCACATCACAGTTAACGGAAGTGGCTTTGGCGATGCACCAGTCAACATGCCATTCTCCGGAGATCTCCAATACTTCGTGTTCTACATGCGTTCGACTGACGGCACCCGGGAATGGTCCGCGGGATACGACGGTGGACCCGGCAAGATAACATGGGTGACGCTCAAATACACATCGTGGAGTGACACTCAGATTATCATCGAAGGTTTCGCAGGTGACTATGGCGTGAACAATACATTGGCAAATGGCGATCCTTTTGGTGTAGCGTTCCGCAGTTGTAACATTGGCCCCAGAAGCGAGTGGTCAGGCATAGTAGGGGCTGTATCCGTTCAATCCTCGCTGCAATTAGTCACGACGCTTGCTCTCTCACCGCAAAATCCACTCGTGGGGCAGACAGTGGTCGGCAGCTTCACCGTGCGCAATACTGGAGGACAATCTATTACCATCCAGAAGCTGATAGTCGCTGTCCGTGGCCCCAACGCATCTGGTATAAATGACGATACGAAAGTTACTGATTTCCGCTTCGATGAAAATGTGACGCTAGGGCCAGGACAGACCTACACCTATTCACAAGAACGAAGTTTCTTTGAAGCGGGAACCTATCTGGCGTTCGCAACCTACCAGGATGCCCAGGGCGTCTGGCGTGGCCCTTTCAGTGGGACTACACCCATGAGCTTCACTGTGACCAGGCTCTCCGCACCCATTCGCACTAACACCCCTAGTATCACATCTGTGCAGATCACAAACCCTGGACGTGATGCGCACATCACAGTTAACGGAAGTGGCTTTGGCGATGCACCAGTCAACATGCCATTCTCCGGAGATCTCCAATACTTCGTGTTCTACATGCGTTCGACTGACGGCACCCGGGAATGGTCCGCGGGATACGACGGTGGACCCGGCAAGATAACATGGGTGACGCTCAAATACACATCGTGGAGTGACACTCAGATTATCATCGAAGGTTTCGCAGGTGACTATGGCGTGAACAATACATTGGCAAATGGCGATCCTTTTGGTGTAGCGTTCCGCAGTTGTAACATTGGCCCCAGAAGCGAGTGGTCAGGCATAGTAGGGGCTGTATCCGTTCAATCCTCGCTGCAATTAGTCACGACGCTTGCTCTCTCACCGCAAAATCCACCAATTACAGGTGAGGGTTTCAAAACCAAAATACCCGTTACGTCAACACTTACCACCGGGCTGTTTGTTACGCCCTCTCCAGTCTCAGCGCCTATCCCGGAAATTTTACTTACGCCGGAATCTCCACAGCCATCGCTAATGTTATCCGCAACAGAAAACTCTTTGCCGCAAGCAACAAAAATATCGGAACAAACAGCGGCCGCAAAATTTTACTGGGTCTATATACTGGCGTTCATTGGTTTGGATGTGCTTCTTCTAACTATCTTTGTAAATATTTTACCAAAACGACGTTAGGATATAACCTGTGTTTGTCGGCGTGAAAGTTTATGGTTCGGTTATTTAGGCATGGACCACTTTTCCGTAACCAGGGAATTGCTGGGGGCATCTATCCACTGGTTGTTGGCCATCTCCAGTATGCCCTGCTTTGAATAGTCATCTGGAGTGAGTGGAGTCGATATGCTCCAGCGCTGCGGGTTGGCGGAATTTAGCTTTTCTGAGCAGACGCTCCAGACGCTTGTTATCGCGGTAGGTCTTCTCGTCCTGGATCAGAAACCCGACGAAGTTGGCATGGGAATTTCACTATGGCTGGGCGTGTAGAGACGCTCGCTAATACCCATAGCCAAACAGCTTAGGTGAATTCAAGATGTTGATTGGTGAGTGGGGGCGGGAATACAATGAAGTTAGAGAGCACAGATCTCTTGGATACCAGTCGCTAGTTCCGGAAGCCGTGTTAGCCGGGGAAACTACTCAATAAGGGGGGGGGCTCTTGCGGATCGTGTTCAACTACAATAAGTCGTTTTTGTAATCAAATAGACTTGATTGAAGTCCAAACGATATCAACCAGATTCAACATTGAACTAATTCGTGAATAAGTTGATCATTGGAGACGGATATGTTTTTTGGTACCTTTGACCGTCATATGGAAAAATCCGGAAGGATATCTATCCCTCGCCGGTTTATATCAGAACCCAATGAAGTATTCGTATTGACGAAGGGGGAGGATAGCTGGTTCGTCGTAGTTCATCGCTTAAAAGACTGGGAAAAGATACTTGAGAAAGCGGCCAACAATCCGATAATCAGTATGTATTTTAAGGAGACATTGGAGTCGGCATCAAAGGTTCAAATCTTTTCTCGTTGTAGAATAGTCGTACCATCACATCTCCGCCAGTACGCTGGAATAAAGGATGAAGCAACCGTCGTTGGATCCAATTCCAACTTCGAAATTTGGGACGGAAGACGCTGGCGCGATGATTTGACAGAACCTGCTCCTCCCGATGGTGAAATAATTTCACTGTTGGACTGAACCCTTAGCACTGGACAGATAGTGTCAGGAGAGTCTGGGCAGCCGAATATAGCCGTTTGCAATTATAGTCACCCTCAACGAAACAGGGAAGCCTAGCTCGCACATCATCTACAACCAAAATCGTTTAACTCGGCAAAAGAGGTCTATCTCCCTCATCAACTTCAACTTCAGTTGCTGGTATGCCATGAGTTCATCATTTGATGACATCACCGCCGAGCCTTTTCCCGCAAGGTATTAGAAATTGACAATGGGAACATTGGAATCTCGCATTGCCTGCAAATCGGCCCCAATGGGAGATTTGATGCGATATAAATCAGCAATATCTCTAGCAATGGGAATGGATGGGGTAAAATGGGGTTCTTCAGTTATTTGAACAGTGATGTTTTACACAGCATCCCGAACAAGGCAACAAAGAGGTTGATGTGGAATCAGACATTTACAGTGAATTGTTGGCTGTTATGTTATCTAACCGGGGAGTATTTTAATCTAGCCTGTCATTAGCAGAACATGTAAAATGGTTGCCAGAACACGCTTGGGTTCACAATAAGGGAGCCTAGTAAACAACTTTCAACTTATAGAACTTTGATTCTAGTTCCACTGTGGCATGGGGGCATCCCTCAAATGATGGATTAATCAATTGAAATCATTTGTTCACAAACAATATCAACCAGATTCAACATGGTAATAATTCGTGAATAAAGTTGATCATTGGAGACGGATATGTTTTTTGGGACCTTTGAACGTCACATGGAAAAATCAGGAAGGATAGCTCTCCCACCCCAGTTTATTTCCGAACCTCATGAGATATTTATATTGGCTAAAGGTGTGAAGGCTTGTATTGTCGCGTATCGTTTACGCGATTGGGATAAATTAGCAGTTGTGCTCGTTTCCAAACCTTTACCATCTGCCCATGCCCGTCAAATGGACCGAGAGATTTCAGTAGACGTAGTTAGAGTACAAATAGATAAAAAACGTAGGATAACTTTACCATCCCGTTTCCGCCAGTTTGCTAACATACAGGATGAAGTAATAATTGTTGGGTTTGGGGAAAATTGTTTTGAAATTTGGGATAATAAACGTTGGAAAATTAATCGATAAATGATCTAGCAACGGCCTGCAAATATGACGTTTGAGTGCAAAAATATACTAGACCCTTTAACAGACATGTCCCAAGCTGTGTAAAATAATGGCTGGTAGAAAGGGGGATAACAGCGTCGAAGTACCGCGAAAGGGACGTCAAAACGAAAGGGCTAATCGTCCTGGAGCGATAAAAGGAAAATTGGTATGTGATATTTGCCTGGAATACCAGATTAGTTAGGCTCAATATTGCCGACGGAAGGATAAACTATTATTCCCCTTGCCACAAGTTTTTGCCACCACTGACATGACTCCCTAAATGAGCCCAGCCTTAATATTATCAACTGGTTCCTCAAGAATAACAAGGTATCAAAACAGGTCGGCAAACGCACCAGGGTGCTTGGTATTTCAGTGTAGAATTAAAATAGTGGGAAATGTCACGATCCAAGCGACCATGTCTACCTTCTTAGACTTACCGGTTGCACAAAGCCTGCTGTAATATTGTCATATTTCAGTGTTACGCCTGATATATACAGCATTATTCTTACCTGATGCCCACATTCGATAAATTAACGATGTTGGCCTTGATTTCAATTGTGGATCTCATATGTTTTCCCTTCGACTGGTTTTCGGTCAGGTGTGCAAAACTTCAATTTGCACCAATAGGTTTGGGTTGCTTAAATCGTAGGCGTAAAATATGGTGTATCCGTAGACGTTGATTATTTTAAAGCTTTTCTTTCTTTCACGGTTCTTTCCACTACAACACGAATCTCCAGATTGTTTGAACCTCTGAACCTGGCTTCAAGCTTGTTGTAGACGGCGATTGCCTCATTGTCGCGGTTGGCTTCTCCCAGTGTAATACCATGGTTGAACATGGCTTTTGCAACCCATACCAATATCTCTTGATTGTCGGAGTCCTCAAATCTGGCAACCATGTTATCGTAGACGACGATTGCATCGTTGGGGCGGTTCGTCTCGCCCAGAGAGAGAGCCTTTCTGAATATGGCTTTTACCACATGTGTCAGGATCTCGTGATTGTTTGAGTCCGTGAATCCGGAAACGATGTTATCATAGACGGCAATCGCATCATCGTAGCGCTTAATCTCTTCTAGACACCAACCCTTGTTGCGCATGGCTCCTGCCACATTTACCAAGATGCTCTGATTTTTAGAATTCACGAACATAGCAATCAAGCTGTCGTAGACGGCAATCGCCTGACTGTGGCGGTTGACCAGTTCCAAAGAGACACCCTTGTTGAGCATCGCCCTAGCCACCTCTACCAGTACTTTCTGGTTTTTTGAATTTTTAAATATGGCAATCAGGTCATCGTAGAAAGCAATCTCCTCATTGGGGCGGTTGGCCTTTCCCAGAGATAAGGCCTTACTAAACATAGCTTTTGCCACTACTTCTTGGATCTCTTGATTGTTTGAGTTCCCAAACCTGTTTGTTAGGACATCGTAGATAGTAATCGCTTCATTGTGGCGCTTAGCCTCTGCTTGTGTCGCACCCTTTATGAACATGGCTTTTGCCACCCATACCAAGACACCCTGGTTGTTTGGATGATCGAATCTAGTAATCAGGTTATCATAGACGGCGATCTCCTCATTGGGGCGGTTGGCTTCACCCAAAGATAGAGCCTTGCTGAATAGGGTTCTTGCCACAGTTTCTAGGATGTCCTGATTATTTGAATTCTCGAATCTGGAAACGAGATCATCGTAGACGGCGATTGCCTCGCCTTGGCGCTTGTCCTCTTTTAGACACCCCCCCTTATTGCGCATGGCGCCTGCTACCTGTTCTAGGATATCCTGATTTTCAGAATTCTCAAACCTAGTGATCAGATTATCGTAGACTGCAATCGCTTCATTAAGGCGATGAGCCTGCCCCAAAGTAATACCCTTGTTGCGCATGGCTCTTGCCACATCTATTAGAATCTCCTGATTTATTGAATTCTCAAACATGGCAATCAGGTCATCGTAGACGGCAATCGCCTCATCGTGGTGGTTGCCCTCTCCCAAGGATAAAGCCTTGTTGAACATGGTTGCTGCCGATTCCTCAGAGGTTGCTGTATCTTTAGGTTTTGAGGATTTGGGATGCAAATTATCAATCATGGTGGTATTTGAATGCAGAAATTGACTGACATCCACTTTCTCGTTATTGATGCCATTTGAATGGAAGCTTGGATTTGCTGACGAAAAGCGTTTCTATTTCTTTTCCCTGGTCTCGAGTTAACCACAAGGTTATCCGCTTGCTTTACAGCATGGTCCGAGCTTTTTCCAGATTGCCACCTGAACCAATGATGGTAAAACAGATTTTCAAGGTTGCTTCCAAGGTTTGTTGGTAATTGGAGCAAATCATCTTGACCGTTATTCTATATCTTTGATGATTGGTGAGCAAGGATCTCGGGCGTTAATACGAGGATTGTGAGATCTGGTTTGTTGTCATCATGACTGCGAGCCACTAGCCAAGAAGCCATGACCTTCCTTATCTGGAATACATTGTGGCACATGAAATGGTTCACTTTTTAGCGCGCTTTCACGATGACCATTTCAAAAAGCTTATGGATACCTTCTTGCCCCAATGACGGTTGCCGCGTGACGAGTTGAACCATACCTCGTTTGCATGCGAAAAGCGGAGGTATTAAGCGAACAAAAGGTCCGTTTCTTAATCATGTGATTTAGACGCAGAGTTCTAGACATCGAGGGCAATCGCACATTTCCTCACAAAACTGAGACATTTCAGATGAGTTTGTCTGGTGTCCAAACCGTGGTATATTAAACTGCTTCTTCCCAAAATAAGTTGATGCTAGGAGAACAAAACGCCCCTCGCTTCTTCCAGTACCTACATCATCCAGTCCATTGAATGGCGTGCTTAAAATCCAGATGGTAACCAAACCTTTAAGCTCATGGGAGTTCGTTGTGGGAGAATATTCTAGCTATCTCGCGGGTGGAGTCAACCTCAACGAATTGAGAAAACTGTCTAATTTAACGATTACTCATAATCTTTACCCAGAAGGCATAGATGTGATTATTACGGATGGTGTTATTACATGTCCAGCGAGTTTGCATGGCTACAACGCTGAAGCTCGTGGCGGCAAGCATATATAAATCGGGAGTCGTGGTGGGAGTAAGGGTAGTAAATACACTATGTTGTACAAACAATTTTTAGCCGGGTTCGGAATCAAGATTGGGATACAAACATCATACATTTGGGTGGGAATAGATTTTCGCCAAGATTGCAAAATACACCTATTCAGAAGGAATATGCCTATCAATCCTCCACTCAAACCGAATTCTTTGTCACCATAAACATATAACTAATTATGGGTTATGGTGAGAAAGGCATCTCTTGACATCAATGAAAATACCTCGAATAACAAACGTGGCAACGAAGCCCGATTTCCCTACTCTTGCCTATTCAGTATCGGGATGAAGATTCTATTTAGCAATCAGGAGTCGATATGGAATTTATTGAAGTAGACTATGACAAAGGTCAAATTGATTGTCCTTTCTGTGGTAAAACAACGTACGAAACTTCATTCAAAGATGGAGAAGAACCTACATTAACAAAATGCTCCCATGTTCTATTAATAGCAACCGCTGAAGGGTTGGAATATTGTTCGCGGAAGGTTAGCAAGAAACAATTACAAGAAAAAGCCAACGAAGAAGGATGGGAAGCAGCAATAAAGCAATTGGATTACCCTAAAGCTGTTTGTGTGGCGAGTTACGTACCGGCACCGAGCTTCTTTGGGCTATACATAGCATATGCCCCTCAAAAAGTAATGGAAGAGATGGTATTCCTCAATTTGCCTGGTCCAGAGCAGCCCAATGCCAAAATGAGCGGGGGAGAACTGTTGCACGGTTTCCTGTGTGACATCTATAATTCCACCACCGAGGTTAGAACCCAAGTCGACAAGCTCTGCCTAAAGTGGAATATCCAATATCGCCAGACCAAATCTAAGCGTTGATAACCAGCCTATTTACTTGCTATGGATGAGCCATTACTTCTATCCATCCATTCGTACCTGTCCGGTGAGGCCATCAATAATTTAGGCCTGGCTATTTCTGGATCATTTACGACAAGTATCGTGTTTTTATAGCTAATCTCCATTAATGCGTTCATTTCTTGTTAAAGATTCTTACGAAATAAATCCCGGGAAATATATAGCGGACCTTATTATTGGCACAATAATTACTATTTAACAAACAACGGATTGAAGGTTGCCACGACACTATTTTTATCGTCAATGGAAGAATAATCTAGCAAAATCTGAACCAAAAAAATACCTCTTAACTATCCGTTGCCGACTGCCAAGGAATGGAATAAAATAGCTATTCGTAATTCTCAAGGATAAATTATGATAAAAAAGTCTTCAACCACAAATATGGAGTTCCATGATAAGGCTAAAATAGCAATAAGGTTTTATAGGCACAATAGAACAGCATATATTATACTAAGGCCGTTATGGATAAAGATTTCGTTTTTCCCAAGAGTGCCTAGTGCTTTATATTGGGGGCACAAACGAATAAAGTTTAGAAAGGAAATATTATGAGTTTTCTTAATGAAGTTGGACGGTATATAACCAGGACTGAAATCCGCATCACACAAAGTATATGGGAAGACAATGCTATTAAGTTAGTGCCCGAAGAGTGGCTAATTATTGAAATACCAGCTCAGACATGGAGAGATATTCTACGGGATGAAGATGGGGATTATTAGTAGGAAAGAATAGACTTTACTATATAGATGTATTGTCACTAGTTGCACACTGGTTTAAATTTTCCCATTGATGACTCTAATATTTTTCGCGTTGATTATATTATGAGGTGTGATGTCAAAAACGGACACCAAACCTTTCACGCTACCAGTACTCCAGAATAGAATCTCCTGGCATATGCTGCCGGTGACAGGAATCC
>Ga0209083_1003211_pt1 | contig 14025 bp, 14 predicted proteins | sample AM7aDNAmetaG_FD_184132 | JGI IMG/M metagenome (GOLD analysis project Ga0209083, IMG submission 184132) | Freshwater microbial communities from Finland to study Microbial Dark Matter (Phase II) - AM7a DNA metaG (SPAdes) (version 3) | ecosystem: Environmental > Aquatic > Freshwater > Lake ...
ACTATAGGCTAAGTAATATATCAATGAAATAGTCTGGTTCAAGGCCAAACCACTTCTGGCAAAAATCGGAGTCATCAACAAACTCTCCTTTTGCTACTTTTTTTCTTAAAGAAGATATAGCCTTATTGTATAAGGCAATAGCTTCCTTTTTTGACATACCATCTCTTTCCATTAGAGCTTTTACTACATCATTCATAATGGCCTCTTTTTTTATAGTTAATGCGATGAAATTTATAAAAACTACTACATAATAACATTATATAAAATAAAAATTTAACATCCATTCTATTGTTATATATGATATGTTCTATTGTTGTTAATATTCTTCCTGTATAGAGAATATATGCAATGTATAAATTAATTGCATGAACAATACTTTCACCTACAAATAGTAACATTATGTATCTATATAACCAGCTAGCTCGTCCTCCCAGTATCCACCAGAAAGTATATAAGTATAAACCTAGTATACATATTATTAATGTAAAAAATCTCAGTATTAAACACTCATTAGAGAGGATAAAGTGAAATGAATCATAAATTCTCATTTAATCCTTCCTTTACTGGTTTATTTCTGTTAAAGAATTTAAATAAACTATGACCAACGATTAAAAGAAAACAAATACATCGTAAATCCATTCTATTATAGAAACAAAATAGCTGTATTTCATCTAATATATGATCCTGGTTATAAAAATAAAAAAATATATTTATAGAATCCATAACCATTTCACCTATAAATAAGAACATTATATACTTGTATAACCAACTAGCCTTACCAGTTATACCTAACCAGTATGTATATAATAAAAAACCTATTAAACAAGTAAAAAAAGTTAAAAATTGTATAAAAATACAGCTACATACTAAAGAATCTTTAAGGCTTGAAAGTGAAGTCATTTTTCTTCCCCTTTCATTAAAGTATTTCTTCTGTTATTATTATTTCTTCTATCAATGTGCCTTCTTCCTTCTAAAATATTAGTTATAGTACATCTTCTTTCATCTTGTCTTCTCTCACTTTGTCTTCTCTCACCTTTACGCCTATCATTTAGTATTCTTCTGTCGGGATTTTTTCGTCTACAAGAATCACCCCTTCTTTCTTCGTTGCATCTTTGATTAGAAACAGTAGTTCCATCTTCTCTTTTCAGTACTTCTTCTTTTAGTATTTCTTCTATTTTATTTAGACATATAAACCATGTATTTTCTGAGCCTAATACTATTTTAACTTTTTCTTTATTGGGTGATAATTCATTAAGCATTTTTTCTATATTCTGTATAGAGTTAGAAGATTTTTTCATTTGAGGCGTACATACAAACCATGTATCCTCACTATCTAAAAGTATTTCTTTATTTGTAATTTCTGGTGTTTCTTTACTTAAAACAAAGCTAGCTGTTTTAATAGCTTCGTCTGCTGTTTTTCTAGCTTGTTTAGACTTATTGATGACAATCCTAGCAAAATGAGTACTGTCAGGTGAACATTTGTCTTCAATGAAGGGCCATATATTCATAGTATCCCTCCTTTAATTTCTATTATTACTTATCAATAAAATTTGTAATTGGTTAGTGACTTGACTTATCATCTCTGAAACCTTTATTAAATAATTATTGTTCTGGTTCAATGCTGAAGATAAATCATTTGTAGTCTTATGCAAATCATCAATAGTCTTTTCCTTTCTGATAAGGAAATATCCTATTGCTATATTAAAAACCATAGATAGGGCTAATGCTATATTTCCATAATTTACCATTACTTCACAAAACCTTACAATTGCATTCATATTTCACCTACCTTTTAGAATATTATATAGGTTATCCTCCTTTTATATAAAACATCTATTATTAATTATAGGTGAATTAATATAACATATCCCTATCTTTCTTTGTACTTATTTTTAAATTCTTCTAAAGTCATAATCTTTATATTTAATTCTTTAGCTTTCATTGTTTTAGATGAAGAACTATTTTTATCTTTTACTACTAAAATAGTAGTTTTAGAACTTATTCCATTACCAACACTACCACCTTTATTTATTATTTCTGACTCAACTTCCTTATCTCTTATTCCAGTAAATACTACTACCATTCCTTTAAATTCATCCGAAATTGGTATAGATTTTATTTCTTGTTTTATAGTAATACCAGCAGCTAAAGATTTTTTTAAAAAAATTCTAAAATCATCTAAACCCTCTACAAAGAAGTCTGATATTTTATCAGAGAATCCATTTAATTGTGTTATTTTATGCTTTAATTGCTTGTGGTTAAGTTCTAGTACATCAGGTATTTCATCACAAATTTGATCCAATCGTGTAAATCCTAGAGTTCTACCAAAACAACTAGATGCTTTCATAAGAGTAGCTAATGTTACATTAAGTGATTTATGAATGTTAATGTATAATTTTTTAGCTATAACTTTACCTAGTCCAGGTAACACAGACATATCATTTTCTTTCATTTTTAATATTTTAAAAGGTGTATCATAACCATTTTCGCATAAATTAGATATAATTCCATAAGAGAGATTATCTACACCTATTACATTAAAAAATTCTGTTATCTGTTTTTTAATTACATCTTCATTCTCATTAGCATTTTCAATATAAATATCTACACCTGATTCTGTCCATTTATATGGCATATCTGGCATTTGTGGTTGTTTAGCAGGTTTTATAACTTCTAATATGTGAGGTATCACATCACCACTTCTAGATATTTTTAATATTGCACCAGGGCCTATTTTATTATCTTTTATATATGCACCATTAAAACCAGTTACCCTTTTTATTATTACCCCACCTAATTTAACACCTTCTGTCATATCTATCTCCTGTTTTAATATCCTATATAGTTAGAATTATTATTTGAGTAAAAATTTGGAATAAAACCAGCTAGTCCAAACCCAGGCGGTGTAAAGTTACTTGTATATATAGAATTACCTTTGTATATAGCTAACGAGTTACAATAAAATTTTGGATTTCCTAGTGATGAGTTTCCATAACCAATATCAATATAAGTTACTGGATCAATAGGTGCTAACGTACCAGTTTGTGAAGTACCAACTGAGGTACCATTTAAAAATAATTTGTATGTTTTTGCTTGTTTAGTATATGCAATATGAAACCAAGTATTTAAAGGTGGTTGATCTATTTGTGGGTTACCATTCCATGCTGTATCGGAGTTATAGCATTGAAGTTTATTTAATGAAGTATAAACACCTACTAAAAAACCACTTGCAGAATTATATGAACAATGAGAAAACAATGTACCATACTGTAAATAATAAAACCATCCAGCTATACACCAGTCATAACCACTTAGAGTTATACTAGGTATCTGCATATAATTAGAACCAGTTGAATCATTGACATAAAGACTAGATATACCATACTTTACAATAGCACTAGATATTACAAAATTCCCTGTATTATAAGTAGAACCATTAACCTGATTTATAGCTATATTAGAATTATTACTTCCCTGAAAATCAGAATACCATATTAAAGATGAATTATTTTCTGCAGTACCCATGTAACTTACTGTTGTTTTCATAAATTAATCCCCTACATAGTGAAAGTTATTCTTGGTATAGGGTGTTGGTATAATATTTACAATATTAAAACCAGGTGGTGTGAAATTATTTATGTATGTAGCATTTCCTCTATAAATAGCAAATGAATTACAATAAAGTACTGGGGAACCTACTGTTGAATTACCATAACCAAGATTAATATAAGTTACTGTATCAGCAGGGTTTGTTGACCCATTTGTAGGCGTTCCAGAAAGAACACCATTTAAAAATAGCCTATATGTACTTCCTTGTTTAGTGTATGCTACATGGAACCATGTATTTAAAGAAGGGGCAGCTACTTGGGGATTCCCAGACCATGCGGTATCAGAATTATAACATTGAAGAATTTTCGTTGTTTTATAAATACCTACTAAAAATCCTGTACCAGTATCAGGAGGACAATGAGAAAATAAAACCCCATATTGAACACAATAAAACCACCCAGTTATACACCAGTCATAACCACTTAAATGTATGTTTGGTATCTGCATATATGCTGTTTCTGTTGAATCATTACAATATAGGCTAGATATACCATATTTTACAATAGATGTTGATAAAGCGAAATTACCAGTACTTACTGATTGACCGCTAACTTGATTCTGAACAGATAAAGCACCATTTCCACCTTGAAAATCAGAATACCATATTAAGTTAGGATTTGTTTCAGGAATACCTATATATTTAACTATAGATCTCATAATCATAATCCTTTTACTTTTTGGCACTAGATATTCTAGTGCCTAAAGTTTTATGACATTTCCATTACAGAAATAGTTGCCTCAGATATATCAGCACCAACACCAGATACCAATTGAATACTATCTCCTGATTCTAATACTAATTTTCCTGTTAAAATTCCAATAGCAGTAGCAGTGGGTAAAGAAGTATTATTACCACATATTCTAGTAACTTTATTAGAATTACTGCTATCTAACCATTGACATGATATTAAATCAGACTGAGTTGATGATACATTAGCTATCTGAAGTGAAAGAACAACAGTAGTAGTTAATGAAGGTACAGTATAAATAGTCTGAAAGGTAGTAGATAAATTAAGATTGTAAACATGAAATACTGTAGCCATATTAGTCTCCCAAAGCTATTATATAAGGAATTATTTGATCTAATGATAAACCAGAACCTGACCCACCACTTCCGGAACCACTACTTCCAGCTGGCCCAGCTGGGCCAGTAGCACCTTGTTCAGCAACTAATGACCAATCATTAGTAGTACCTGGTTGAATATTAGTATTTGTTGTATTTGATATATATGATGATCCATTATAATATACTACATCGGTAGGAATATATTGTGTAGTTGAAGTCCATATTCCACACCAAATCATACCATTTGAACCACCTGTTGCCAATATATTCCAATATATTCCATTGTCACTTCCAGGAATAATATTTTGATTCCCTTTTATACATATATAGGAGGAACCCTTATAATATACTGCATTATTAATTATATAAGTTATTGTATTACTCCAATTACCTATCCATACTAGTCCTTGTGGCCCAGTACTTCCAGTTGCACCAGTATTACCAGTATTACCTGCTTCTGCTAAAAGATTCCAATAAGCAGTATTAGTAAGTGCTTGGCCTGTATTAGCTAAAATACATATATATGATGAACCATTATAAGATACTGCATCATATATACTATAATTAGTAGTACTATTCCAATTACCTTTCCAATTTAATCCAGAACCATTAGTGCCTGCAATACCTTGTAAAGCAAGTAAATTCCAATAAATAGTATTAGTTGGAAGTGTGCCTAATTGACCACTACTTACAATACAAATATATGCTGAACCATTATAATATACTGCATCATAAGCATTATAAATAGTATTATTAGACCATGTGCCTTTCCAGTCAATACTTATTCCATTAGTACCATTAGCACCAGCTTCTACCATTAAACTCCAATAAGAAGTATTTGTTGGAAGTTGGCCTATGACACTTTGAACAATACAAATATATGCTGACCCATTGTAGTATACAGCATTATTTAAAACATATGGTGTATTTGGTTCATATAATCCTTGCCATGATATACTTATACCCATACTACCTTGTTCGGCTATTAAATTCCAATAGGTAATATTAGTTGGAAGTGTATTAATAGGTGTTTCTTGTATTGCAACATAAGATGATCCCTTATAGAATACTACATCACTAACTGAATATGCAGCATTACTTACCCAAGTACCACACCATATTAACCCAGGTGAACCAGCAGGTCCAGGAATTGTACTTGCAGGCCCAGTAGGGCCAGCTGGCCCTGCAGGGCCAGTATCACCCTGAATACCTGTAGCACCAGCAGCTAATAAATTCCAATGACTAGTATCAGTTGGTTGTGCATTTAGATTAGGTAATATACATATATAAGATGATCCACTATACATAACTGAATCATATACCTTGTAAGCAGTTATATTATTCCAATTACCACGCCAGACAATACTGTTACCATTTATACCTGCAGTACCTTGAAGTCCTTGAAGTCCTTGTTGAGCTACTATATTCCAATAAGTAGTATCAATAGGTGTAATTCCTGCTTGACCTGGTGTTGAAATACAAAGATATGTTGAACCATTATAAAATACAGTATCATACTGGTTATATAATTCTGTTATATCAAATGTACCTTTCCAGCTAAGATTTATCCCAACTGAACCTTGTTGTGCTAATAAATTCCAGTAGGTAGTATTAGTGGGTGGTACACCGATAGGCACTTGGTTATATGCTATATAAGATGATCCCTGATAAAATACTGCTGTATTAGGTGCATAAGAAATAGTAGAATTCCATGTATTAGTCCAAATAATACCAGGTGACCCAGCTGGGCCAGGTACTGTACTTGCAGGCCCTGCTGGGCCTCTAATTCCTTGACTTCCTGTTGTTCCTTGAATTCCCTGAATACCTTGTTGTGATATAATATTCCAGTCATTAGTAGTACCAGGGATAATTCCATTATTTTCAGTTACTGCTATATAAGATGATCCATTATAAAATACTGCATTAGATGGTGTATATATTGTAAGAGAATTCCAATTTCCTAGCCAAGTCATTCCAGGAATACCTTGTGGGCCCATAGGGCCAACAGGCCCTTGATGCCCAGTATTACCATTAGGACCTTGAGGGCCTGTTGGCCCAGCTGGGCCAATTGGGCCTTGCAATCCTATAGGTCCTTGAGGCCCTGCATTACCAGTTAATCCTGTTGGCCCTTGTGGGCCTACTGGCCCAATTCCACCTACTTCACCCTGTGATCCAGTAACACCTTGAATACCTTGTGGGCCAGTTGGCCCTGCAGGCCCAGCTGGTCCTTGTGGCCCAGGTACTGTACTTGCTGCACCTACTGTACCTTGTGGCCCAATATCACCTTGAATACCTTGTAGACCAATAGGTCCCATAGGTCCTTGTTCACCTTGTGGCCCTGAATTACCTTGTATACCCTGTGGCCCTGCAGGGCCCATAGGCCCTGTTGGGCCTGGTACAATGCTATCATCACCTTTTGGACCCTGTGGCCCATTTTCTCCAATTGGGCCTTGTAATCCTTGTGGGCCTTGTAATCCTTGAGGTCCCATTGGCCCTGGTAATCCTTGTGGGCCTTGTATACCTGAACCACCACTACCGTCACTACCACTTCCCGATGGTCCTTGAATACCTTGTGGGCCTTGAGGCCCAACTGGGCCTTGAATACCTTGTGGGCCTTGAGGCCCCATAGGTCCAATATCCCCATTATCACCTTTAGGGCCAGTTAATCCTTGTGGCCCAGGTACAATACTTGCTGCACCTTCTGGCCCAGCTGGGCCTTGCACACCTTGAATACCTTGTGGCCCTAATGGGCCCATTGGCCCTGGTTCCCCTTGAATACCTTGTGGGCCTGCTGGCCCTGCACCACCTACTATATTATTTTTATTTATATAGGTAGTTATATAAACATCTATTTGCTGCTCATTAAGACCACCTATAATTTCTTCTACACCATCACTAGATTTTTTATAATAATTATGATCGGACTTACAATAAAGATATGTTGTACCTACTGGTGGCGTAGGAGGGGAATCCCCTTCCATCATTAATATTTTTGCGGCTTCAGCCATGTTTATATCTCCTTCAGATAACCATTAAAAGGGAATCTGTTTTCATTTTTATTTCCCCAAAATTCTCAAATAATCCTAGATGAACTATATATTGTTCATAAGTATCAATACAGAGAATTTTAAAATTTTTATAAAAGATTTTACTTTCTATACCATCTCTACCATCCCTTCCTTTTGGCCCTTGTTGACCTTGAATACCTTGAATACCTTGAATACCTTGTGGGCCTTGAGTCCCTTGTGGGCCTGGATTACCCTGAGTACCTTGAGGGCCTAAATTTCCTTGAGGCCCTGGAATATTACAGAAAATAACAGGTGAATTACACCCATCATCATAATCTAAATCATCAGAATTGTTATAATTACCATTCTCATCTGGTTCATTGCAACCGCAGCAGTCACACATGATTTTTCCTTTCTAATTAAAATTATGTACCAGTAGAACTACCCTCAGAAGTATTAGGTGGTGGTGTTGTACCACTATCTGGTGGTGTTGTACCACTATCTGGTAGTGTTGTACCAGAAGTATTAGGTGGTGGTGTTGTACCACTATCTGGTGGTGTTGTACCACTATCTGGTGTTGTACCACTATCTGGTGTTGTACCACTATCTGGTGGTGTTGTACCACTATCTGGTGTTGTACCACTATCTGGTGGTGTTGTACCACTATCTGGTGTTGTACCACTATCTGGTGTTGTACCACTATCTGGTGGTGTTGTACCACTATCTGGTGTTGTACCACTATCTGGTGGTGTTGTACCACTATCTGGTGGTGTTGTACCACTATCTGGTGGTGTTGTACCAGTAGAAGTTACGGAGGGGTTAATAGTAATATTAGTAGCTGCTGCAATATTTGCATCCCTGGATGCAGCACATTGTAAATAATATGAATAAACAATAGCATATACCATTTGTATTGGCATAGTACCTAAAGAAGAACCATCCTTCGGATTAATAACATTAATAATTACCGTAGGATCATAAGTAGCATATATGCTACCTAATGGTTGAACTGTATAACTATTAGGAAATATATATATTATTTCTTCTTGAAATTCTATAACTGGTATACCAACATGAGGATTATCTATAATTATTTTTTTAGTTCTTTGAAAAGAATTACCTAAAATTGTATTAGGGTTATATAAAGGTAGTGCCATTATAATTCTCCTATTATTTCCATATTTCTGAAACAGTTATAGGTGTATATCCAGTAGTAGTTGAACCACATGCACATATAGCAGTAGTCACTGTACCACACCCACAAAGTTGGGTTAATGATGTTATCATAGCACCAGTAGTAGCCCATGAATTACCATTCCATAATTCTGTACCCCTATTGTAAAAAACTAATGAAGCAGAAGTAAGCCCACACCCTTCATGAGTATACATAACTAAAGCCATAGAATTAGTAGTAGACCAGCTACCATTCCAAAACCATGTATTAGAAGTAGCAGAAGAAGTAGAACTAGATGTTAAACCACCAAACAACAATGCACTTGTAGTTGTACCACTAGCTACAGTGTACATAACACCTGTCATCATAGTAGTAGTTGTAGACCATGATGAACCATTCCATGACCAACTATGGTTTGTAACAGGGCTACCTACACTACCACCTCCACCCCAAAGTAGAGCATTAGAAGTAGTACCTACCATACCTGAACCACCATCATTAGATGGTAAAGAATTAGTGTTAGTCCAAGTAGAACCATTCCATTTTTCACATATAGCTATATTATTTAAACCACCTGCTCTCAATGCAGAAGTAGTCGTACCTACAGAATTATTAAAATAAGTTGAACCATTAATTAATGACGTTGTAGTAGCCCATGTAGAACCACCCCATTTTTCACAAGTTTTAACACTATTTCCAGTTGAACCACTAATACCACCCATCATTAAAGCACTCAATGTAGTACCAATACAAGAAGCACCACACTCACCTTGGATAACACTAGAAGTAGTTGACCATACTGTACCAGCAGAAAATATATTTTTTTCTATAGGTTGCATCCATGATTTAATCATATTATTATTTCCATATTTGGGAACTTGCATATGGTGTATACCCATTACTAGTTGAACCAGTTGGGCACAATGCAGTTACAGGAGTACCACACCCACATAAACTCCATAATACTGTTACCATAGAAGAAGTAGATGCCCACGCATTACCATTCCATATCTCAGTATTAGTACCACCACCGAATTCTAAAGCACTACTAGTTGACCCACAACAGCTAGCATTAGCTACTGAAGATACAGTCATAGAAGGAGAAGTAGACCATAATGATCCATTCCATTTCCAAACACTAGATACCGAATTACCACTTGCGGTACTACCGCCAGCCAATAATGCTGATAATGTAGTACCACAAGCAGAAGTATCAATTATTACATTCAACATGGCAGTTGTTGTTGACCATGCTGTACCAGTCCAAATATATGTTGTAGAAAGGTAACTAGCACTACCTATTGTTCCACCAACATACAAAGCACTAGATGTAGTACCACATGAACCTGCGCCACCTGTGCCTACAGATAATTTAGTAGTTGTAGCCCAGGTTGAACCATTCCATAATTCCACATCAGTAGTACTACCAGTTGAAATCCATCCTCCTATTCTTAATGCACTTGTTACACTACCAACACTGTTAGTAAAAAATGTAGTTGAATTAATTAATGATGTAGTTGTAGACCAAGAAGTGCCATTCCATTTTTCAGAAGTGGTTAAACCATTTCCTGACGCTGTAGCACCACCAAAAAGTAAAGCAGAAGTAACAGTACCTACACATGCACCACCACATACTGATCTGGTAACAGAAGAAGTTGTTGACCAAGCCTTACCAAAATGTTGAGCATTATACATCCATGAATGTATCATAATATACCTTAAATAATTCTATTATCATATTTAAATTACTACCCAGGTACCATAAATAGGGTTAGCACACCAACTGAAACCACCAGAACTATTCTTAGTACAGAAAAAAGTACATTGAGTCATAGTTAAATATCCACTATTAACACCTACTGCACCATTAACTGCTCCTGCTACACCATTTAAGTATATTGCATCACTTAAGCCTGCTTGAAATCTAACATAATATGCTACTACAGTTGGAAGTACTGCTACAAAAGATAAACCGCTTGATGCAGTTGGTAAAACCATAGTACAATTGGCAAGACTCATTCCATAATTACTTACAATAGTACCACTACACAGAGCAGAGGTTAATGCTCCACTAGCAGTAAAATAAACTTCTTTATTAAGAGAAACAACAATGTTTGGGGTAACTGTTCCAATTGCTATAGGGCTAGCGCCATATATTACCCCTGCTTGATTTAAAGAATAAGCAGTTGCATATTGAGTATTATCTGTACCAGTTGTTAATGTTGTAGCAGCCGCAGCACCATAAACACTCATTGCAGAAGCAGAAATGTTTAAATTACTTGCAGTGCTACCGGCTACAACCACACCATTAATTGATATATTAGTTGCAAATGCACCAATACTACTTGCATTTAATGTTAAACTAGTACCAGATAATGAGTTACCATTAATCTGGAAAGTAGTAGCTACAGCACCAACACTACTTGCATTAATAGAAATATTAGTACTATTTCCTACAACTGTACCATTTATTGATAGTGTAGTAGCTAATGCTCCAATATTACTAGCATTCAATGTTAGAGAAGTACCACTTAATTGATTTCCATTAATAGTGAATGATGTTGCTACACCACCTATACCAGCTATAGTTTGATCCCCTGTATTAACACCGGAAACTACATTAGCGCCTGAACCTATGACTAATACAGAATTATTTTGGTTGCTTCCTTCTAAGTAAACACTACCAGTATTTACTGTTAAATGTGTAGTAAATGTTGCATTTGTAACTGTACCTGCATTTCCTGTGATATCAGTAATAGTAACATTACTATTTAATGATTGACCATTAATAGTAATGTTAGTACTAGGTGAACCTATCATAGCGGGTGTTAAAGTTAAACCAGTGCCACTTAATTGATTTCCATTAAGTGTAAAAGTAGTTGCAACTGCACCTACCTGACTAGCATTGGGTATAGATGGAATTGCATGGATATGATCTATCCTGGCTACATTTGTAGAACTTCCTGCTGAAGCACTGTTACCAAAACTTAAACTAGAGGGTATAGATGATCCATAAGTAGTTATTCCAGTACCTGATAAACTTTGACCATTAATAGTAAAAGAAGTTGATACAGCATTAACACTAGCCGCATTTAATGTTAATGAAGTACCACTTAATTGATTACCATTAATAGTAAAGGTAGTTGCAACTGCACCTATATTACTGGGTGTTATAGAAATATTACTTGTTAAAGTATTACCATTAATTGTAAGAGAAGTGCTAGGACTTCCTATCATACTAGGTGTTAAATTAAGAGTACTACCAGATAAAACATTACCATTTAAAGTGAATGAATTAGGTACAGCATTAACACTAGCCGAATTTAATGTCAATGATGATCCGAATAATACATTTCCATTAATTTGAAAGGTAGTTGCAACTGCACCTACATCACTAGAACTAATTATAACGTTATTTCCTAAATTATGTCCATTGATTGTAAGATTTGTTGATGGGCTTCCTATTATACTAGGTGTTAGTGTTAAACCAGTACCACTTAAAACATTACCATTTAAATTAAAGGTATTTGGTACTGCATTAACATTACTTGCATTTAATGTAACATTATTTGTTAAAGATTGACCATTAATAGTTATGTTACTTGCTACTGCACCAACACTACTAGCATTTAAAGTTAAACCAGTACCACTTAATTGATTTCCATTAATAGTAAAGGTAGTTGCAACTGCACCTATATTACTGGGTGTTATAGAAATATTACTTGTAAGTGTATTACCATTAATTGTAAGGGAAGTACTAGGACTACCTATCATTGAAGGCGTTAATGTTATATTTCCTGTCAATAATTGACCATTGATAGTCAATGAAGTACTTGGGGAACCTATCATTGAGGGTGTTAAAGTTAATGATGTACCACTTAACTGATTTCCATTAATAGTAAAAGTAGTAGCTACACTTCCTATCTGAGAAGGTGTTGGCATAGAAGGCATACCATGACTGTGATCCCTTCTAGCTGCAACAGAGGCACTTCCAATGCTTGCAGAACTTCCAAAAGCTAGAGTACTTGGTACAGTAGCATCAAATACTAGTATAGTATCATCTCTTCTTAAGAAGTTAGAAGAAACACCAGCAGAATTACTTGTGCCCAATGTTAAATTAGGTATACCACCAGTTGGTACTATCTGATCTCCAGTGTTAATACCAGTCGATGTACCACTACCACTAGGTGAACCTATCATACTAGGTGTTAATGTTAATGATGTACCACTTAACTGATTTCCATTAATTTGAAAAGTAGTTGCAACTGCACCTATATTACTGGGTGTTATAGAAATATTACTTGTTAAAGTATTACCATTGATAGTTAATGAAGTACTTGGGGAACCTATCATGGAAGGTGTTAAAGTTAAGGAAGTACCAGAAAGAGTATTTCCATTAATTTGAAAGTTAGTAGCTACACTCCCAACATCACTATTAGTGATTGTTATATTACTATTTAATGTATGACCATTAATCGTAAAACTTGTAGCAGGGCTACCGATCATTGAGGGTGTAAGAGTTAAACTAGTGCCACTTAAAGCATTACCATTTAAAATAAAAGTATTAGGTATACCACCTAAACTAGATAATGTTTGATCTCCAGTGTTAGTACCAGTTGATGTACCACTACCACTAGGTGACCCAATCATAGTAGGTGTTAATGTTAATGATGTACCACTTAACTGATTTCCATTTAAAGTAAATGTAGTAGCTACTGCACCAACACTGTTAGAAGTCAAAGTAATATTACTTGTAAGTGTATTTCCATTAATTGTAAGAGAAGTACTAGGACTACCAATTATGGAAGGTGTTAAAGTTAAGGAAGTACCAGATAACTGATTTCCATTGATAGTAAATGTTGTAGCTACCCCTCCTAATGAGGATAAAGTTGGTGCTATTGGAATTTGATGAACATGATCTCGTCTAGCAGCAGTAACTGCAACACCTATACTACCAGAATTTCCAAAAATTAATGATGCTGGTGTTATAGAATCAAATGTAGTTAAACCAGTACCACTCATTACACTTCCATTGATTTGAAATGTAGTTGCTACTCCTCCAAGTCCTGATAATGTTTGGTCACCAGTGTTAGTGCCTGTAGAAGTACCACTACCAGAAGGACTACCTACCATACTAGGTGTTAAAGTTAAGGAAGTACCACTTAACT
>Ga0209083_1003218_pt1 | contig 14007 bp, 9 predicted proteins | sample AM7aDNAmetaG_FD_184132 | JGI IMG/M metagenome (GOLD analysis project Ga0209083, IMG submission 184132) | Freshwater microbial communities from Finland to study Microbial Dark Matter (Phase II) - AM7a DNA metaG (SPAdes) (version 3) | ecosystem: Environmental > Aquatic > Freshwater > Lake ...
CATCGGCATCTCCATACTTGATGACCCGGTAGGCTTCGCCGATAGAATGAGTTCCAGCGGCGCAGGCTGTCACTGAACACATCAAGGGTCCTTTGGCACCGAATTGAATGGCTACCTCGCCAGCTGCCAGATTGCATATATAACTGGGAATAAAAAAAGGTGATACCTTTTCCCTTTGGCCATCCATCACCAGCTTGTGGCTTTTCTCAAAGCTGTCAATGCCGCCCATGGCAGTGGCTACCGCCACACCTGTGCGTTCGGCATTCGTACTATCAATAGTTAACCGGGCATCTTCTAAAGCCATTCTCGCTGCGGCCGCTGAAAACTGGATAAAGCGACTGGCCCGCCGTGCCGTCTTTTTCTCCATAAAGTTAGCGGGTTCGAAGTCTTTTACTTCTCCGGCAATTTTGGTTCGACATTCAGATGTATCGAAACGGGTTACCGGCCCGATGCCGGATTCGCCCTTACAAAGGGATTGCCAGTTTTTGTCTACGGTATTCCCCAGTGGGGTAAGCATACCTAAACCTGTTATTACTACTCTACGGGTATTAGTTCTGTCCAAGTTATCTTATCTACTCCTCAAGTTAAATAATTTGTTCTCTCTAGCATGATTTCAACAATGTCCTAGTATAAAATATTTTAACCCATTTGGAAAGGAAAGCGTCCATAACATGACAATCCAATTGTAGTCATGTATATATTTTATACACTAATTCAATCTCAAACTTTTTAACAGCATATCCCGGAGTATATACTCCATTTACTTAAAGCTATTCCTTGTTATTTCAAGCTTAAAAAGGCCCACTTGAAAAAACAATTGAAAACATCTTCGATAAATGCTATATTTATCAATATAATTATAATATTTATACAACGGTGTACAATAGTTATATAATTATGGTTTCTGTCAGCTTCTAATACCTGAACCTTATTTTTGTATGTCTTCTTCCGAGGAGTGGAACTGCCCTATGAAAATTGCCATAAGCGGAAAGGGCGGAGTCGGTAAAACGCTTCTAAGCGCCCTTCTGGTCAAAGAATATGCCAGAAGAGGTTTTGCTGTTCTGGCAGTTGACGCCGATCCTGATACCAATCTGGCTTCTGCTCTGGGTTTTCCAGAATCGGAAACCATTACTCCGATATCAGAGATGAAGGAGTTGATTGAAGAACGCACCGGCGTGAAACCTGGCCAACCCGGGGCTCTTTTTAAGCTGAACCCGCGGGTAGATGATATTCCTGAGCAATATGCCCGTCGACTGGACGGCATCCGTTTAATGGTCATGGGTAAGATCAAAAGGGGCGGCAGTGGTTGTTATTGTTCTGAAAATACTCTGCTGCAGGCTTTGATCACCCATCTTTTAGTAATTCGAAATGAAGTAGTTATTCTGGACATGGCAGCTGGTATCGAGCATTTAAGCAGGGCCACTGCCCGAGCGGTTGATAGACTGATTATTGTGGTTGAACCCGGACGGAAGAGCCTCGAAACCGCGCTTAGAATTAAAAAACTTGCCAGTGATATTGGCATTAATAACATCGCTGTGGTTGGCAATAAAATCCGGGGTCAGGTTGACCGTGATTTCCTGACTACGACTTTACCCGGCTTCGATTTTCTGGGTTTTTTACCTTTTGATCCGGCCATTACTAATGCAGAAGTCTCCGGGGCAAATCCGCTGGAAGCCAGCCAGTCAGTTTTATCTGAAGTTCAATCCATCATTCAAAAGCTTGAATCCTTGTAAATGTTAAATTATATCCAGTGAGGGAGGAAAGATCGTGGCTTACGACGCAACCAAGTTAAAAGAATGGCAAATTGCTGAATTAGCTGAAGCCAATATGCCCGAACCAGGCGAGTGGAGAGAAAAATTAAATCTGCAAAAAGATGAACTTGTGCCTTACGGTAGAATCAGTAAACTGGATTTCCTTAAAATTATGAACCGTCTAAAAGACAGACCAGACGGAAAATACATAGAGATCACAGCTATCACTCCCACTCCTCTCGGGGAAGGTAAAAGCACCACCTCATTAGGTCTGATTGAAGGCCTGGGCGCCCGCGGCAAAAATGTCGGCGGTTGTCTTCGCCAGCCGTCTGGTGGCCCCACTATGAACGTCAAAGGCAGTGCCGCCGGCGGCGGAAATGCCCTCCTGATACCCATGGCCGAATTCTCTATGGGACTAACCGGCGATATTAACGAACTGATGAACGCTCATAACCTGGCTATGGTGGCTTTGACTTCACGTATGCAGCACGAGCGTAACTATACTGACGAACAACTGCAGAGACTGAGCGGCATGCGCCGTCTGGACATCGATCCCACTCGGGTCGAATTGAGTTGGGTCATTGATTTTTGCGCGCAAAGCCTGCGTAAGATAATTATCGGCATGGGCAGTAAAATGGACGGTTATTTAATGGAGTCTCATTTTTCCATTGCCGTCAGTTCTGAATTGATGGCCATCTTGTCGATCGCCAAAGACCTGGCTGACCTTAGAGAAAGGATTTCTAAGATTATTGTAGCCTACGATAAGCAGGGCAAGCCGGTGACTACCGCTGATCTGGAAGTTGATGGCGCAATGACAGCGTTCATGCGCAACACTATTAATCCTACCTTATGCTGCACTGCTGAATACCAACCGGTCATGGTGCATGCTGGGCCTTTCGCCAATATCGCCATCGGCCAGTCATCCATCATTGCCGACCGCATAGGTTTAAAAATGTTCGATTATCATATCACCGAAAGTGGCTTCGCGGCTGACATCGGTTTTGAAAAATTCTGGAATGTGAAATGCCGTTACAGCGGCCTTAAACCTAATGTTTCAGTACTGACTGCCAGCGTAAGAGCTTTAAAGATGCACGGCGGCGGTCCCCGCGTATCACCAGGCGTTCCTCTTTCAGATGCTTACACCAAAGAAAATTTACCGTTACTGGAAAAAGGCCTGGAAAACATGCTCCATCATATCAGGACAATCCGGACTTCAGGCATCAACCCTGTGGTTTGCATCAACCGCTTTTCGAACGACACAGATGCTGAAGTTGCTTTGGTTAAAAGGGCTGCGGAAGCTGCTGGTGCCCGTGCTGCCGAATCCAATCACTGGGCTAAGGGCGGGGAAGGGGCACTGGAATTAACTGATGCGGTGCTGGATGCCTGCAAAGAAGAAAATAATTTCCATTATTTATATCCTATTGAGATGAAACTGCGCGATAGAGTTGAAAAGATCGCCCAGGTGGTCTATGGTGCCGAAGGAGTTTACTGGAGCCCTGAAGCTGAAGCTAAAGCCAAGCAATTTGAAGCCGATCCCAAATACGATGATTACGCCACCATGATGGTCAAAACCCATCTATCTTTAACCCATGATCCGGCCTTAAAGGGCGTTCCTAAAGGTTGGACGCTGCCTATTCGTGATGTATTAGTCTACTCTGGTGCCAAGTTTTTATGTCCCATGGCGGGAACTATCACTTTGATGCCAGGCACTGCCTCTGATCCCAATTTCAAGAGGATAGATGTTGACGTTAACACCGGAAAAGTAACTGGTTTGCACGATGTAGATTAGGAGACTCAGACTATTGATGTCAGAAAATACATACAAGATCACCTTTCTGCCTGGAGATATCGAAATTCAGGTTAAACAGGGCATCTCTCTTCTGGAAGCCGCCCTGGCAGCCGGAATTCATATTAATGCATCTTGCGGTGGTACTGGCGTCTGCGGGACTTGTAAGGTTAAAATTGTTTCGGGCAACGTCGTATGCAATCCAAGTGAGCACCTCAATCAATCCGAATACGACAGCGGACTGCGCTTGGCCTGCCAGAGCCGGGTTCTTTCAAATTTAACGGTTGAGATCCCCCTCGTGTCTCGACTGGATAAAGCTATACAGGCCAGAGAAAATCAGCGTTCAGCCGGGGTTTCCGCTTTAAACTGGAATTTTGTTCCACTAGTTAAAAAATATTATTTGGAATTGCCCGCGGCAAATCTGGATGATAACGCCAGTGATCTATTCAGGGTCAAACGTGGTTTGAAAGATCAATATCAAATCGAGGGACTTCTAATTGATCTGGAAGTAATCAGAAAATTTCCTCCTATTTTGCGGGAAAATAGTTTCAAGGTGACTGTCACAGTATTAACCATTATGGATCAAGGGGATACTGTTTCACGCAAATTGGTCAATATAGAAGCAGGTGATACACGAGACCACCTTTATGCCCTGGCCGTTGATATCGGTACTACTACTGTTTGCTCGCAAATTCTAGACTTAAACCGCGGTAAGGTTTTGGCGGATACTATCGTCTTTAATAAACAGATAAGCTACGGCAGCGACGTGATTACCCGAATTGCCTACAGTCAAAAACCGGGAGGTCTGGCTAAATTACAGGAAGTTGTTGTCTCTTCCATTAACGAAACTATCGATAATCTTCTCAAAGCCTCCAAATTAAAAAAGACGGATATCAGTTATATCTCGGCGGCTGGTAATACTGTTATGCAGCAGATACTTGTGGGACTTGACCCCAAATATATTCGCTTGTCACCTTATACCCCGGCGGCCAATTTTATACCGCTGGTAAAAGCTGCCGATCTGGGGATACAGGTTGAAAACCACGTTTATCTTTATACATTTCCTTCAGTGTCAAGTTACGTTGGTGGAGACATTGTTTCCGGTGTAGTTGCTGCTGGTGTCTATCAAAGAAAAAAATTGACTTTCTACATGGACATAGGGACCAACGGTGAAATTGTCATCGGTAATTCGGACTGGATGGTAACAGCTTCTTGTTCAGCTGGACCGGCTTTTGAAGGCGGCGGTATTAAACATGGCATGGTGGCCATGAAAGGCGCTATCCAGGATTTCGTCATCGATTCTGAGACATTGGAACCCCAAATTAAAATCATTGGAGAAACAAAACCCAGAGGTATCTGCGGTTCCGGACTAATAAACACTATTGCTGAACTATTGGAAGCTGGTGTTATCGATCAAAACGGTAAATATAATACTCATATACAATCCAAACGTATCCGAAATGGTCTGGACGGTTGGGAATATGTTCTGGCCTGGGCTAATGAAACTCAAATTGGTCAGGATATCGTTTTAACGGAAGTTGACATAGATAATTTGATCAGGGCCAAAGCGGCTATGTACGCAGGTTGTCACACCCTCAGCCGTAGTGTCAACATCTCTTGTGCTGATTTTGAACAGGTTATTCTGGCGGGAAATTTCGGCAGCAGCTTGAATATTGAGAAGGCAATCACTATTGGTTTGCTCCCGGATATCCCCCGCGACCGTTTCGTTTTTATCGGCAATGGTTCGCTTTCTGGAGCCAGATTGGTTAATTACTCCGAGGATATCTTGAAAGACACGGCCAGAGTCGCCCGAATGATGACCAATATCGAACTGAGCGAAAACAACGAATTCAATAATAACTATATTGCGGCCATGTTCCTGCCACACACGGATGAACTGGCTTTTCCCAGCATAACAAAGTCTATTAAAAGTAAAAATCGTTCTCGTTAATAACGATAGGGAGTCTGGATTTGAGTTTCAGTATTGCAGTGGCAGGAAAAGGTGGCAGCGGAAAAACTTCCATATCGGCTTTAATTATCCGCTACCTGGTTAAAAACAATATGCGACCTGTTCTAGCGGTAGATGCGGATCCTAACGCTAATCTAGGTGAGAGTCTTGGGCTGAAAATCGAGGAAACCGTCGGTCTCATGCTGGACCGTTTTCAAAAAGAGAAGATCGATATCCCGTCCGGTATGTCCAAGGAAGCCTACCTGGAATATCGGTTAAATTCCATTATGCTGGAAACTCGCGATTTCGAGCTTTTATCCATGGGTAGAGGGGAAGGACAGGACTGTTATTGTTATCCAAACACGATTCTACGTAAATTTATAGACCGCTTATCGGATAGTTATTCCTTTATTGTAATGGACAATGAAGCAGGTATGGAACACCTCAGCAGGGGAACTACTCAAGATATTGATGAACTCTTGATCGTCTCAAACCATTCAGTTAAAGGCATCCGCACCATTTCTCGTATTCAAGAACTGGTAAAAGAGTTAAAACTGCACGTGAAAAACGAATCCATAGTCATCAACATGGCCCCTTACCAGCTAGACCCTTTTATTGTAAATGAACTGGAGACACTTAAACTTGCCCCGGATGCTATTATCCCGCAGGATGAGCTGATTTATCAGGCCGATTTACAGCAAAATTCACTTCTAAATTTACCTGATAACAGCGTAGCGGTTAAAGCCATAGATCGTTTAATGACCAAAATAATGTCAGTAAAAAAGAAACAACCTATTTCTGGTTTGTAATGAAACGGAGGTAATAATGTCTGCAAAAATAATTAGCGGTACGGAAATTGCCAGGCAAGTTAGAGAGGAATTAAAACAGGAAGTATCCGATCTCAAAGCTAGGTACAATATAGTACCCGGCCTGGCTACCGTGCTTTTGGGTGACAATCCAGCTTCTAAAAGCTATATTGCCGGTAAAGAGAAGGCCGCCATTGCCCTGGGTATCTATTCAGAGAGAATTGATCTACCCGACACTACAACCGAAGTTGAATTGCTGACTTTGATTAAACGTTTGAATAATGATCCCAAAATTCATGGCATTTTGGTTCAGTTACCCTTACCCAAAGGTATCGATGAGACCAAAGTGCTGTATGCCATCGATCCTAAAAAAGATGTGGACGGTTTTCACCCAGTCAATCTAGGGAAACTTATGATTGGCGATCCGGATTTTATACCTTGCACGCCTTTCGGGATACAGCAGTTACTTATCCGTTCAGGAATTAAAATCGATGGAGCCGAAGTGGTGATAGTCGGCCGCAGTAATTTGGTAGGTAAACCCATCGCCAATATTTTGCTTCAGAAAGTAGCCGGTGCCAACGCCACTGTTACCATTTGCCATACCGGAACCAAAGACATCAAATCACATACGCTGAAGGCTGAAATCTTGATTGTAGCCGCTGGCAAACCCAATTCCGTTACGGTCGATATGGTTAAGGAAGGGGCAGTGGTTATCGATGTTGGCGTCAACCGGATCGGAAAAACTTCAGAGGGCAAAGATATTCTTGTTGGTGATGTGGATTATGATAAAATTAAAGAAAAGGCCAGTTTCATCACGCCGGTCCCCGGTGGGGTAGGCCCGATGACTATCACCATGTTAATGGCAAATACCGTTAAAGCGGCAAAACTGGCCGCTAAATTATCTTAAATTGGGGAGAGAATTATGAATGAGATTGTTAATGTGAAAGCCCCTAACCGTGATACGGTGGAAATCTTAGGCGCGACTTTTGAAGAAGGCACTCCCAAAGGTGAAGCCGGGGGAAAATGGAGCTATAAATTCTCTTCCCGCGCAGAAAATTTAAAATATCTGCAGACCGGACAGAGATATTTTTACAGTCCTTCGTATGAAGGATTCGGCAGCGAAAAAAGAAAGAATCCGGCTTAGAGTCCTCCAGTTAACCGATTATACATTATTAATACTATCATTAAGGAAGGTAAAAATGGCCATTGTGATTCCCAAGACAACCTATAACGGCAAAGTCAAAGAGATCAAGCTGGGACCTGAAAGCCACGCTATTATTGTGGGAGGCGAAAACTGCTTTCCATTCTATCTTTTTGAAGGAACCATGCCCCACAAGCCCCGCATCGCTATGGAGGTCTGGGACTCACCTCCGGATGAATGGCCGCAGGCCGCTCTTGAACCTTTTATTGGGGTTACTTCCGATCCGGTAGCCTGGGCTAAAAAATGTATCGCTGATTACGGTGCTGAAATGATATGTTTGCAACTTATCAGCACCGATCCCAATGGTATGAACCGCAGCGCTGAAGAAGCAGCCGCCATGACTAAGAAAGTTGCCGATGCCATTAATGTACCCTTGATTGTCTGGGGCACTGCCAATATGGAAAAGGATACCGAAGTTCTACGAGCAGTGGCTGAAGTTTGCCAGGGGAAAAATATTATTCTGGGTCCACTTGAAGAGAAAGACTATAAAAAAATCGGTGCGGCCGCCATTGGCTATCGGCAAACCGTTATCTCATCCAGTCCCATCGATATCAACTTGGCCAAACAATTGAATATTTTGCTGGGTAATCTGGGAGTACCGGAAAACATGCTCGTTATGGACCCTACTGTTAGCAGTATTGGTTATGGCATAGAATACTGCTATTCTGTTATGGAAAGAATCCGTTCAGCAGGCTTAACTCAAAGCGATGATAAACTGCAGTATCCGCTGATTTGCAACATCAGCAAGGAAACCTGGAAGACCAAAGAAGTCAAAATTTCCGAGCAGGATGACCCTAAAATGGGCGATGCTAAAAAGAGGGGTATCTTGTTGGAAGCTATGTCCGCCCTGGTACTGGCACTGGCCGGTGGCAATATCCTTATCATGCGCCATCCGGAGGCCATTAAACTGGTTAAATTCATGATTAACGAATTATATTCATCGTCAAAGTAATTCTGGAGGAGTAAGTGGAGATGGCAGACAAAGAAGTTAAAAGCATAGACCAGGCAACACTTGAGATGATTGAGAAAGCTCATCAAGACGGCTGCAGTACTGTTTTTGACCGGGCAGATAATATGAAACCCTGTCCGATAGGGGCTGAAGGAAGCTGTTGTAAAAACTGCGCCATGGGACCTTGTCGCGTACCTATGGCCAAAAATAAAGAGGAAACCGCTGAAGATCATAAGAAACGCAAGGGTGTTTGCGGCGCCACCGTTGAGACTATTGCTGCTCGTAATTTCGCTCGCATGGTCGCCGCTGGAACTTCCGCTCATGGCGATCATGCCAGACGTGTAGTTGAGCTGTTCCATGCCGTCGCTGAAGGCAAAGCTCCTGGATACCAGATTAAAGACGAACAAAAACTTCTCCAGCTGGCTCTTGAATTGGGCGTAAAAATAGGAGATAGATCTAATCAGGAAATTGCCAGGGACATCGCTGATATCTTACGTGAGGATTTCGGGCGGCAGGAAGGCCAGTTGAGTTTTATCAAACGTGCCCCCTTGAAGCGCCAGGAAATTTGGAGACAGAATGGAGTAACTCCCAGGGGTATAGACCGCGAGGTCGTTGAGACCATGCATCGCACCCATATGGGAGTAGACCAGGATTACCAAAGCTTGATCAAGCAGGCTACCCGTACAGCTCTAGCAGATGGATGGGGCGGCAGTATGGTCGGTACTGAACTTCAAGATGTTATGTTTGGTACTCCTTCTCCAGTCCTCAGCCAGATTAACCTGGGTGTTTTGAAAGAAGAAGACGTAAATATTATTATCCACGGTCATGAACCGGCCCTTGCTGAAATGCTGGCGGTGGTCTCGCAAGATCCCTCTATTATTGCTTACGCCAAAACCAAAGGCGCCAAAGGCATTAACCTGGTAGGGATGTGCTGTACCGCTAATGAAATACTCATGCGTCACGGCATTCCCACCGGCGGCAACTTCCTGCAGCAGGAACTGGCAATTGTTACCGGCGCCGTTGAAGCTATGATCGTTGATGTCCAGTGTATTATGCAAGGTCTTACAGACGTGGCACAATGTTATCACACTAAGCTGATAACAACCGACGAACGCGCTCATATCACCGGTTCGACCTTCATTCATTTCGACGATTTGAATGCTATCGAGATATCTAAAAATATTATCAAGACGGCCATAGATAACTTCCCTAACCGACATAAAAATATTAGAATACCTCAAGTTAAATCTGATATGGTTGCTGGCTTCAGCCATGAAACCATCACGTATTTATTAGGCGGCATGTTCCGGGCTTCTTATAGGCCTCTAAACGATAATATTATCAATGGCCGTATACGCGGTGTAGCCGGAGTGGTCGGCTGCAATAATGCCAGGGTAACTCATGATGACCTACATGTTACCCTGGTTAAGGAACTGATAAAGAACGATGTGCTGGTACTGCAGACAGGCTGCAGTGCCATGGCCACCGCCAAAGCCGGCTTGATGGTGCCGGAAGCCTCCAAATTTGCCGGAGAAGGTCTGGCCTCGGTTTGTGAAACTGTGGGTATTCCTCCTGTTCTGCACTTGGGAGCTTGTGTGGACAACTGCCGAATCCTTACCGCTGCCACTGCCATGGTCAAGGAAGGCGGGCTGGGTGATGATCTCAGCGATTTGCCGGTTGCCGGCTGCGCTCCGGAATGGATGAGTGAGAAAGCTGTAGCTATCGGTCATTATTTTGTTGCTTCCGGTGTCTACACTGTCTTCGGAGTCACCTGGCCGACTGTTGGGTCTAAAGAAGTCACCGATTATCTCTTCAAAGACATAGAGAATTCCTATGGAGGAATGTGGGACTTCGAAATGGATCCTTACAAGATGGCGCAAAAGATGATTGCCCATATCGATAAAAAACGTAAAGCCCTGGGCATAGACAAGGCCAGAGAAAGAGTACTCTATGATATGGCCATGAGAAGAGATCTGGAGAAATAATTAATTATTCTGGAGGCAAACGTAAATGTCAAAAATAATTGCATCAGCCGCCATCCGGGGCGCTTATAAAATAATCAGCCAGGCCGAGGATAAATGGCAAAAGGCGATGGATAAATTCGGCGCCAATGAGCCGGTGGGTTTCCCTAATACGGCCTATTATCTGCCGGTTATCTATGGTATGCTCGGCGCAAAAGTAGAAAAATTGGGCGATATGGAAGCCGTTCTTAAAAAATGCAAACAGATTCTTCCTCCGCTGGTTAAAGAGAATCATCACTTGCCGTATCTGGGCCCTGCTCTGGACGCAGGTATGGCTACCCTCTTTGCTCAGGAGTTGATCGAGGCCGTGCGATATTTAGAGGCCCCGAATTTCTATACCAAATCAGAGGATATCTCCGACCGCAGCATCTGGCTGGGGGCTGCCGATGATGTCATCCTCAGAAAACGCGGTGTAGAATTTGTTGACGGCACTGCTCCCGGTTTTGCAGCCATTCTGGGCGCTGCCCCTACTAAGGAAATAGCAGCTAAAATCGCTCAGGAATTGCAACAGAAGAACCTTTATGTATTTATGTCCGCCGATTACAAAGGCAAACGGTTTTCAGAACAACTCATAGAAGCCGGAGTACAGATCGGTTGGCCCACCCGCCTGGTTTCCTTCGGTCCGGATGTCTCAGCCACTGTTTTTGCTCTTGGTTTTGCCACACGCGCCGCTCTTTCCTTCGGGGGCATTCAACCCGGAGAGTACCGCAAAATCCTTATTTACAATAAAGACCGCATCTTCGCCTTCGCTTTGCCGATGGGCTTTGTCAGTGATGAGTGGTATGCTACGGCTGCCGGCGCCATCAACTTTGGTTTCCCTGTGATCGCCGATACCCCCATTCCGGAAATCCTGCCCACAGGCATCTGCACGTATGAGCATGTGGTATCCAATATCGCCCATGAAAACCTGGTCGCTAAAGCCGTAGAAGTCCGCGGTTTAAAGGTCAATGTCGCGTCGATACCCATTCCGGTGGCATACGGGGCTGCCTTTGAGGGTGAGCGTGTCCGCGGTGAAGACATCTATATGGAATGCGGTGGTGGACGCACCGCCATGTGTGAGTGGGTCACTTCCAAACGCATGAATGAAGTAGAAGATGGCAGGGTAGAAGTGATCGGCCCGGAGGTAGGCGAGATTCCCGCTGGTTCCAAATTACCCATGGCTATCTGCGTTGAAGTGGCCGGACGTGAAATGCAGGAGGACTTTGAACCTATTTTGGAACGTCAGGTCCATCATCTTATTAACTATGCCCAGGGCGTTATGCACATCGGTCAACGGGATATTGCCTGGATCAGAATCAGCAAACAGGCCGTAGAAAAGGGCTTCAAGATAAAAGACCTGGGTGTTATCTTACATGCTAAATTGCACCAGGATTTTGGCCGCATCTTCGACAAACTGCAGGTCAAAATTTATACCAATGAAGCTGATGTTAAGGTCAATGTTGAAAAAGCGCGTGAGGTTTACAAACATCGGGATACACGCATAGAAGGTATGACTGACGAAACTACAGAAACCTATTATTCCTGTACGCTCTGCCAGTCCTTTGCACCCAGCCATGTCTGCGTAATCAGCCCCGAAAGAACCGGTTTATGCGGTTCTTACAACTGGATGGACTGCAAAGCCTCTTTTGAAATCAATCCTACCGGACCCAACCAGCCGGTACCCAAATTGGATACTATTGATCCTGTACTCGGTCAGTGGAAAGGGGTTAACGATTTCGTAAGCAAAGCTTCCCGCGGCAAGATCGATCATTACAATTTTTACAGCATTATAAACGATCCAATGACTACCTGCGGCTGCTGCGAAAGTATCGCCGCGGTTCTGCCAATGTGTAACGGTATCATGACCGTCAATCGAGATTTTACGGGCATGACTCCCTGCGGTATGAAATTTACCACGCTGGCTGGCACTATTGGCGGCGGTTTGAGCACGCCCGGATTTGTTGGGCACGGGAAATATAACATTACCCAACGCAAATTCATCAAAGGTGACGGAGGAATTCTACGAATGGTCTGGATGCCCAAGATGCTTAAGGAAGAGATCGGAGAACGCTTTTCAAAGCGGGCTGCCGAATTGGGTTGCCCTGACTTGCTGGATCGGATCGCCGATGAGACCGTCGGCAATACTGAAGACGCTATTCTCCCATTCCTGACCGAGAAGAACCATCCTGCCCTGAGTATGCCATCGATAATTGGATAAAGCCATAAAGGAGAACATAAATGCCGTTAACCGGAATAGAGATTTTTAAATTACTGCCCAAGACTAACTGCGGGAAGTGCGGAGTACCTACTTGCCTGGCTTTTGCCATGCAGCTGGCAGCCGGCAAAGCTGATCTGAACGCCTGCCCTACCGTATCTTCAGAAACCAAAGATAAACTTTCTGAGGCATCTGCGCCGCCTATCCGCCCCCTAACCATTGGGATCGGTAGCCGGGCTGTTAAAATCGGTGGGGAGACCGTACTGTTTCGCCATGAAAAAAGATTTGAGAATCCCACCGGACTAGCCATTCTAATCAGCGATAAAATGAGTGACGCTGAAGTAGATGCCAGGATCGACCGCCTCAATAATCTGGTATACGAAAGAGTTGGTTTAACTCTGCGTCCAGATATGGCAGCTCTAAGGGCCGATTCCGGTCAGGCTGCAACTTTCGCGGCATTGATAAATAAAGTCAAATCAAAAAGCGACTGTTCTTTAATAATCATCAGCGAAGATGTGGATATTCTGGCTGCAGGACTGAAAGTCTGTGCTGACCGCAAACCCTTGATATATGCCGCCACAAATGCCAATGCTGAAAAAGTTGCCGCTTTGGCAAAAGAAACTGGCTGTCCGGTAGTTGCAAAGGGCGCTACCCTGGATGAAATCGCAGTACTTACCGACCAACTGACCAAAAGCGGCCTGAAAGACATTGTGATTGATACCAACGCCAAATCCATCAGACAGGCCTTCGACGATCAAATTTTTATTCGTAAAGCTGCTTTGGCCAAAACTCGCTCGCTGGGTTTCCCCACAATAATGTTTACCTGCGATATGACCGACGATCCTATGAAAGAGGCTTTAATTGCCTCAATGGCAATTGCTAAATATGCCGGTATTGTAGTTTTATCGGACTTCCAGGGTCACAGCCTTTTCCCGTTGCTGGTAGAACGCATGAACATCTATACCGATCCTCAGAAACCGCTTGCTACTAAAGAAGGTATTTATGAGATAGGTGGTCCTAACGAAAATTCACCTGTACTCCTAACCTCCAATTTTTCTCTTACCTATTTTATCGTTTCTGGAGAAATAGAAAACAGCAAAGTTCCCTGCTATCTGCTCGTCAAGGATACAGAAGGGCTGTCAGTCATGACCGCCTGGGCCGCTGGTAAGTTCGTAGCTGATGCTATCTCACCTTTTGTGAAGAAATGTGGTATAACTGATAAAATTAAACACCGCAACCTGATTATCCCCGGCTATGCCGCCTCAGAAAGCGGAGGTCTGGAAGAAGAATTGCCGGATTGGAAAATAGAGGTCGGTCCTCGCGAAGCCGCTCATATCCCGGCCTATCTTAA
>Ga0209083_1003221_pt1 | contig 14003 bp, 15 predicted proteins | sample AM7aDNAmetaG_FD_184132 | JGI IMG/M metagenome (GOLD analysis project Ga0209083, IMG submission 184132) | Freshwater microbial communities from Finland to study Microbial Dark Matter (Phase II) - AM7a DNA metaG (SPAdes) (version 3) | ecosystem: Environmental > Aquatic > Freshwater > Lake ...
AGTCTGTAGAACCTGTTCCCGTTGTTCCCGTTGTTCCCGTTGTTCCCGTTGTTCCAGGTGTTCCGGTAGATGCTGTTGTTCCTGTAGTTACCGAAGAGTCTGTTGTTCCAGAAGAGCCAGTTGTTCCAGAAGAGTCTGTTGTTCCAGTAGAGACGGTAGTTCCAGAAGAGTCTGTTGTTCCAGTAGAGACGGTAGTTCCAGAAGAGTCTGTTGTTCCAGTAGAGACGGTAGTTCCAGTAGAGACGGTAGTTCCAGAAGAGTCTGTTGTTCCAGTAGAGACGGTAGTTCCCGAAGAGCCTGTTGTTCCCGAAGAGTCTGTTGTTCCTGTAGTTACAGAAGAACCAGTTGTTCCGGTAGAGCAGGTAGTTCCACTAGAACCGTATTTAGTTAAACCTGACACCACCAACTCTGAAAAAAAGAAAAAGAAAAAAAATTAAACAGATCATTGATTATTTAAAAAAACATTTTTAAATAAAATGTACTATACGGTGATACCATTTTGTTGTCACATCTTACCGTATTGGTTAACCTGTTATTTTTTTTATTTGAAAGATTCAAAATATATCGAATCATGGGAAAAATATAGGAATGCAATTTACCTAAGTTTATTCAATCAATTTTTTGTTGGTTTGCCATTACTTTTTCTTATAAAAGATCAATTGATGATATCAATAAAAAGCGAAGATTCGTGCATTATTCTATTAAAAACAACGTGCATTTTGCAATTGATAAATTTATTTTTTTATGCAACTCACCGACTTTTGCATCTCCCATTCTTGTATCGATACATCCATTCTGTTCACCATGAAATTGTTGAGCCATTTGCCGTTGCGACTTTTTATTCACATCCGGTTGAATATTTGACAAGTAATATGCTATCTTTCTTTTTACCAATCATGATTATTGGAACAAATTACTTCACTTTTATTTTATTGATTATTAGTTCAACTTTATTCAGTACACTATCGCATGTAAAATACAAGTCAATTTTCTTTGAGAATGATCATTTGGTTCACCATCGCTTGTACAAATACAATTACGGTTTTGGTGGATATCTGGACAAATTATTTTTAACCTACAAGTAATCTATAACTTTTTCTAAGAATTTCGAATTAAATTTTTTAAAAATTTAACTTGATATAAAATGGACTTTAGATTCAAATCTGTAAAGAAATCCGTAAAGAAATCCGTAAAGAAATCCGTAAAGAAATCCGTAAAGAAACCTTCCCCAATTAAAAATAAAATGATTTTATTTACCGGTTTTCGTGACGAAAAATTGGAGAGAAGATTACAGTCATCCAATTTAAAGGGTGTCGTAGTCAATCATTTCTCAAACAGAGTATCTTTTGTTGTCACAAAAGACAAAAATACCGTATCCGAAAAAACGATAAAAGCGCTAGAAAAAGGAATTCGTGTCATTACAAAGGAAGAATTGTGTAAAATGCTAAACATAAAATGCTGGTAAAATTGATTTTGTGAAATCATTCTTTTTGAAAATAAAATGTCGCTTGACCAAGAAGAAAATACCGAACAAATCGTCATTGTTTTGAAAGACTCAAAATTGTCGATCAATAAAAATCTGTTTGTTAATAACGTCCTGTTAAATATGGGCAATTCAGACGGATATACACACAAAATCGATATGTGCGTGTCAGATTTTCTTCACATTTTGAACCATCTAATCGGAAAACCAGTCCAAAATAAAAAAGAGTTTTTTGATACTTGCCAGTATCTGGGAGAAATCGAATTACCTATCGTATTGAGCAAAAACAGTCAATTGATCCAAAAATGGGCGTTATCTCCGCGAACTCTTGTTCAATGTGAAGTCGAAAATTTTGTTCTTTCAATTTACACAAAAATGGATGTTGGAATGACATATAAAGACGCACACGCAGAAACTCTTGAACATTACAAATCTGATTCCATGAACCATAAATTGAATGAAAAATCAGGTGGACGAATCATTAAAAAGTTGAACGAATTAGCAATCGAATCGCTATTATTTGCCTTGACTGACGACTTGCTTTCAAGTCACACAGTCAACGACTTTTCTTATCCAGCTCTTTCTAGCCAAAATAAGTGGTGGCGGCCACTTATTCCAAATACCTATTCGATTTCAAACGGGCTCAAGAAATTGGAAAAGAAATTCAAGAATTTTCCTTTTCATTCAAATGTCGGAAATGGATACTGTGTCTGCGCCGGCGGAGGAGTTCTTCGCATGATTGTCAAGGAAGAAGTTACCGCGTATTATAACAGCGACGATGACATTTTTCTGATCACTCGGTCTGAAGAAGAAGCACGAACCATGATTCGTGAAATTCACCGATGGGTTTGTGAACTCGCGCCAAACTTTATCATTACCCGAACCAAAAACGCGGTGACTTTTACAACTACAAAAGGCATATTTCAAGTGATTACGCGGTTGTACCACGACGTCTTGCAATTGCTTAGCGGATTTGATTTGGCACCTTGTTGTTTGGCCTACGATGGAGATACTATTCTTACAATTGATCGGGGGTTGGATTGCATCAAGACCAATAAATTCAACTTGTTATCTTGGAAACAAAGCGAGACAATGGCATGGCGTTGCCGAAAAATGCGGTTACGTCGTTTTGAAATCGCGATTCCAGGTTTGACGCAAGAAGAATTCGATAAAGAACTGAGTATCAAACATTTCAAGAAAACGCTACTTAAACGAATTCTTCACGGAGAAGGAGCGCGTGGCAGTGATTATGACGAAATCCCATTTCATTGTGATTCAATTGACTATATGATTGATAAAATTCGTAGTGGTATCCGATACGGGTACGCAAAACAAGTGCAAGTATTGACAATTGACATTGAAGCTGTTTTTGACACGAATAAAGTGAGACACGATGATGATTTTACGATTGTTTCGGGGACGGAAAAATATTTAACATTTACGACATACATGGCTCATAAACAGACGACTGGTAGTTTTAATCCGACAGCAGAAGAGTTTTTTGAAGGGATCAAGTGGTAATTCAATTATAAAATTGAATTAAAAAATGAATACGAAAAGTAAGAAAATGAAAAGTAATAAAATGGATGTCGAATACGTGGACAAATTTTTTATAATGCAATACAATTTATCTTTCCATGCATTGATGGATTCTATTTCGTTGGGTCAAGATATCGATTTGTGGTCAGAGATACACGAATCGTATTCGAGGATAGTACTCTCACAATACGAAAATTACGAGATTGAAATTGAGAATATTGCAAACCTGATGAATTTTACAAATGAGCAAAAATTCGCTTTGCTCAATAAAACAAACGAAAAATACTTTTTAGATTTATTTTATTTGGTAAAATAAATGTCAGAAGAACAAAAAGAAACAGATACGAGTTCTAGTTCCAGCGTTGAAGAAAACTTAAAGTTTTTATCATGGACTACCTATTTGGAAGATTTGATATCCAATTGGGCGGATAATGCATTAAGTTATTCGTGGCTAAACTTGCACTCGGAAATTAAATACAGAAGACTTAATTACATGTTTACAATTCCTATCGTAATTCTTAGTACGATTGTAGGAACAATTAATGTAGGCATGAACAGTTTATTTCCACAAAATTTAATTCAATATGGCCAAATTGGGACCGGATCCATTGGAATTTTCACGGGAATTTTGGGAACATTACAAAACTTTTTCAAATATGCTCAATTGAGCGAGGCGCATCGAAGTATTGCAATAAGTTGGCATAAATTTTATCGCCATTTAAAAACAGAGTTGGCATTGGAAGCAATGTGTCGAAAACCAGCCGGAGAATTTTTTCGTGCATCAAAAGCCGAAATGGATCGATTATTGGATAGCAGTCCTTACATTCCTTCTGATGTAATCAAAGAATACATTAACAAGAATGAAACGGTTGAATTACCCGAAATTATTGGAAATTTGAAATCAACTGGTGTATTTAGGGGCGGTTTGCGATTAAGTCCCAAACAAGATAATTTTATTAAAATTGTGAGTGAAAAATAAAAAGAGGAAGTAATAAATGTACACAAAAAAGCAATTACTATTAATTGAAAAGATTGACACTTTTTTGTTAAAATTCAAAAAAAAAGTATGTAAGTTTGATAATAAATTAAAGCAATTATTCTGCAAATTTTTCTTTTACAAGGATTTTAAAGTCGGAGAACTATTAGGAAAAGGTATAAACGGAGAAGTTTTTGATGCAGGAATTTTTGAAGGCATACCAATCGTTATCAAACATCCAATTGAATTTGACGAACGAAATATCAATGAGGTGTACATCAATGTTGTTTTAATCAATTCTTTACTTTTGAAATACCCTTTTTTAGAAAACTATCTTGTCCCAACTTATGGAATCTTCATTTGTCCTACCAAAAATAAAAAGTTGAAAAGTCTATGCAAAATTAAAAAAAGTGTGCATCTTGTCCAAAAAAGGATATTTGGAGACACATTGTACAATTTAGAAATGAGCATGTCTTTGAAAACTTTCAAGAAAATCATTTCGGATATATTTGTAGTTCTGTGTATACTCGAAGATAACAATGTCTATCACAAAGATTTACACACTAAAAATATCATAATCGAAAAGGACACGAATCATCCTTACATAATTGACTTTGGATACGCATATGGCGAAATGTCCGGTTTTTATGATGCATTGTCACTTTTCGGACATCAAACAAATAAAGAACTTTCTTCCTACTGTAATTCCATCCTGAAAAAATTGTGCGATGATTTACATATACCTTTTTTTGAGAGTCGAAGAAAATTCAAAAAGTACGACTATTCTCTGAATGATGAAGAGTATAATTCGCTTCATAATAAACTTTCGAAAATTACGTACAAATATATTCAAACGCTAATCTAATTGTTTTGCTAATTCATTCTCAATAATTTTCAATGAATGCAAATTTTCTGTCATTATTTCTATTTCTTTCCTAATTTCTGACAATTTTTTTAATTTTTCTTCACACATTTTTTCGTTTAAACTCTGCAAATTATCATTTACTTTAATTAATCTTTTTGCAAAAGCAATCTCAAGTGAACTTGCCATTTGTTTACATTCATTTCTATTTAAGTAGATTTAATTTTAAATTAAATCTGGTTTACTACGTTCACTTCGTTTACTACGTTATTCACTTCGTTTAGATACATCTCGTAGGTGTAGGTTTGCAACAATAAAACAAGACTTTCGTAGACGAGAGAAATTGTAGTCAATCGATTGTTTCCGTATCGATTGTAGACTAAAGTCATGACATGCTCAAGATCCTGGAAATAAAGAAAAGAGCGAACTGTGTTGGGGTTTCCAACAAATACTTCTTCGGTGTACAAATTAACGATATCCATCAATGCCTCGCAAAACTCATCTTCGTTGGAAATATTGTACTGACTGAACCGACTTTTCATTTCCTGATAATAAAAAGGAGATAAATTTGTGACAAAAGTGGTGGTGGTTTGCATATCCATTTTAATTTTTTTATTTTAGAAATTATAAATTCAATTTTATTTAGTGAATGTCTGTGGCGGAACTGTCGTGTTTTGATTCGTTATGTTTGAGGATATTGGTACCGATATTCCAGGTAAAGTGTACTGTTCAACATAATGTCCCAGATTGACTTGTATGGCGCCTGTTAACGGATTAGTACTTACGTCTGGGTAAATGGTTTTACCTGAATCTAACTGGCGAACAGAGACAGTTACTGGACTTGGATTTTGTTGGTAATCAATGTGTTGCGCCGAGTAGGATACGTCCGTCGTTTGTTGAAGACTGTTTTGTTTAAATCCGGAAATCACGGATGTATTTGAAAAAGTCGGTGCACTGGTATTTACACCATTTAATTTTGAAGCATTTTGTAAGGGATTTAGGTATCCAGAAGTGATATTAACAATTCCAGCTGGTTTGTACATTGTAGAGGAAGAGAAATTACACTTGTTTCCTGAATACATTCCGTATGATCCGTACATTTATTACTATATTTTTTTTTATTGCTATAATAAAATGGAAAAAATGCCAGAACACCAAATGCCAGAAGTCGTCGCTTTTCGTAAAATGATATCGATGAAGCCAATGAAAAAATCGATGAAAAAGTCGATGCCTAAATCGGCCCGCAAATCAGTCCGTAAATCGATGAAGAAGTCGATGAAGAAATCGGCCCGCAAATCAGTCCGTAAATCGATGAAGAAATCGGTGAAGAAGTCGGTGAAGAAATCGGTGAAGAAGTCGGTGAAGAAATCGGTGAAGAAGTCAGTGAAGAAGTCAGTGAAGAAATCGATGCCTAAATCAGCCCGCAAATCTGTGAAGAAATCGATGAAGAAATCGATGCCTAAATCAGCCCGCAAATCTGTGAAGAAATCGATGAAAAAGTCGGTGAAGAAATCGATGAACAAATCTCCAGTAAAGTTGATGAAGTCTCCCGTTCGCAAAATGAAATCTCCCCGTAAATTATCCCACGATATGAAGCCGATGGAGAAAAAATAAAATTGAAATAAACAAAATATTTATTAAACAAAAATAAATATGCAAGTGATTAAACGAGACGGAACGAATGAACTTGTTTCATTCGATAAAATTACGAAACGAATCAGTGATCTATGTACCGGCCTGAAAAATGTCGACTCAATCTTGATCGCAAAAGAAACAATCAACGGAATCTTCAGTGGAATCAAGACAACAGAACTTGATATGTTATCCGCCGACATCTGCGCTACCAAATCACACCATCACCCCGAATACAATCAACTCGGTGGACGTATTTTATCAAGCAATATCGCAAAAACCACAACCGAAGATTACCTCGAAGTCGTATCAAAACTGCACAACGCAGGAGTTATCCCACCCGAATTTCACAAATTCGTTCTTGAAAACCAAAAAGAAATTCAAAGTATGATCGTTTACGACCGCGACTCTCTATTCGACTATTTTTCGATAAAAACGCTTGAACGTTCCTATCTATTCAAAATCAATGATAAAATCGTCGAACGACCCCAACACATGTGGATGCGCGTCTCCATCCAAATCCACTATCACTCCGGATCGCTCGATCTCATCAAAGAAACGTATGATTTGATCAGTCTGCTGTACTTTACACACGCAACACCAACTTTATTCAATTCGGGTACAAAACAACCTCAACTGAGTTCATGTTTCCTTCTATCAAGTGAAGATAATTTGGAGGATATTTTCAAGACGGTTTCGGATATCGCCAAAATATCAAAATGGGCCGGTGGAATCGGACTCTCCCTATCAAATATTCGATCCAAAGGAAGTCGTATTCGAGGCACCAACGGCAAATCCGAAGGAATTATTCCTCTCTGCAAAACACTTGAAATGGTCGGACGATACATTAATCAGGGAGGGAAAAGGCAAGGAAGTATCGCCATTTACATTGAACCATGGCATGCAGACATTTATTCGTTTATTGAATTGCGCAAAAATACGGGAGATGAGAATTTACGCGCACGCGATTTGTTCCTGGCATTATGGGTCCCCGACCTTTTCATGAAAAGGGTCCAAGAAGACGGAGAGTGGAGTTTAATGTGTCCCGATGAATGCGAAGGACTGGTTGATTCGTACGGAGACGATTTTGATGCAAAGTACATCCTCTACGAATCACAAGGAAAACAGAAAAAGAAGGTGAAAGCACGCGATTTGTGGAATCACATCCTTGAAAATCAAATTGAAACTGGAATGCCCTACATTTCCTACAAGGATACAGTCAATAGACGCAACATGCAAAAACAGCTAGGAGTCATTCGAAACTCGAATTTATGTGTCGCTCCTGAAACTCGGATTTTGACAAAGTATGGCTACCTCCCCATCTCCATCCTGAAAGATTCCGATATCGATGTCTGGAACGGAGAATCGTTCACGCGCACCAAAGTAATGAAAACTGGAGAAAATCAAGAATTGATTACAGTCGTATGCTCGAATGGTACAGAGTTGGAATGCACTCCTCAACATACATTTTATGTTCTTGAAAACGACCAGATTGTTAAACGCGAAGCAATCAAACTAAGTGCAGGTGATAGACTGATTGATTGCGATTTTCCAGTGATTCGAAATGGAATCGACATTTCTTTTAAACATTGTGATTTACCGGACGCTGTACCCATGAATTGCAATTTTAAATTTCGAGTGGATTGGATGACAGAAATTTTCGACAAATATGGTTACGTCAATAATGACGGCGTGTGCATTTCTCAGAAAAAAGAATTTTTGGTGAAAACAAAGTATCTCTTGCAAACACTCGGCTGCAATCCATTCTTGGATACATTGGAAATGAAACTAATCCTGGATTGGAACGATATGGAAAAATTGAAAGAGTTTGGAATAAAAACGCACTTTGTATTACCTAAAAGTGAAAAGAAATACGTGAGTATCAAAGGCATCATTCGCACCGGACGTATTTCGGATACGTATTGTTTCACAGAGAAAGTTCGTGGTATGGGCGTATTCAACGGCATTTTAACGGGACAGTGCAATGAAATCGCGCTCGTTTCCAATAAAGACAATATTGCCGTATGCAACCTAGCAAGTATCTGTTTACCTAAATTCGTAGTCGACAAGAAATTTGATTTCGAGAAATTGGAATACGTGTCTGGAATCATCTGCCGCAATTTAAACAATGTAATTGACGTCAATTTTTACCCGACACCGGAAACAAAGAAAACGAATGTGGAAAATCGTCCGATTGGGATCGGGGTGCAGGGTTTGGCGGATGTGTATTGTATGTTGTCGCTGCCTTTTGGGTCCGACGAAGCACGTGAATTGAATAAGCGCATCTTTGAAACCATTTATTACGGATCGGTCAAGATGAGCATTCTATTGGCGAAAAAGGACGGTCCTTACCTAACTTACAAAGACTCCCCTCATTCACAAGGAATGTTGCAATTTGATATGTGCGATTCCGACTTGAAAATGGATTGGAAGAGTCTAAAAGAATATATGAAAAAATACGGTATCCGCAACAGTTTATTGACCGCGCTGATGCCCACCGCGTCTACGAGCCAAATCATGTGTAACAATGAATGTTTTGAACCGTACACGAGCAACATTTACCTACGCAAGACTTTAGCGGGCGAATTCACGGTTGTCAATCGTCATTTGATTCAAGATTTAATTGAACTGGGAATTTGGAACCAGAAAGTCTACGAGGAGATTTTGTATGACAATGGGAGTGTCCAAAAAATTAATAGCGTCCCAGAACATATCAAACAAGTTTACAAAACAGCATTTGAACTAAAAATGACAGATATGTTGAAACAAGCAGTTGAAAGGGCTCCATTTGTTGACCATATGCAAAGCATGAACTTATTCATGTCAAAACCAGATTTCAATTTATTGAATAGCAGCCATTTTTACAGCTGGAAAAATGGATTAAAAACGGGAATGTATTACCTGCGGACACAACCTGCTTCAGATGCAGTAAAGTTTGGGTTGGATCCAACCGCGATTTTAAGGATCAAAGACGACCGAAAGGAAAAGTTAAAAGAGGCGGGAGTGGTAGACGGAGTTTGTCCACGAGATCCGTATCTGAGAAGCATTTGTGAAAGTTGTTCGGCTTAATTTAAATTTTATTGATTTAAATTGAAAAAATAGGAAGGCTACAACTGTTGAATTGTTTATTGTACATCAATAAACAATTCATTATTTCTAATTCAAATTTAAATAATTAAACATCTATTAAAGACTATTCTTTATCTTTTATGGAAGATGAATATGTTAACACTAAAAAAGCAAAAGAACTCCTTCAAATTACCCCTAAAACTCTTAGAATCTGGGATAAAGAAGGTAAAATACGTACTTTTAGAACTCCATCCGGACAAAGAAGATATTATCTTAAGGATATACAAAACATTATTGGTAGGAATTCTTCTCATGATCAAAAACAAAAAGTCTGTTACTGTAGAATCTCTTCCCCCAAGCAAATGGATGACCTTAGTAGACAAACAACTCTTCTCAAATCCAAATTCCCTAATCACATCCTGGTTACAGATGTCGGTTCAGGAATTAATTGGAACAGGAAAGGTCTTAAAACCATTCTGGACAAAGCAATGCACCGAACTATCTCGGAAGTTGTGGTTGCCCAGAGAGACCGACTCTGTCGTTTCGCATTCGAACTTCTGGAATGGATCCTCCAACAAAATGGAGTTAAACTCCTGGTTCTCGATGAAGAAAATGGAAAATCCAGTGATAAAGAACGAAGAAATCAACGAAGAAATCAATGAAAAAATTAACGAAGAAATCGATGAAAAAATCAACGAAGAAATCAATGAAAAAATTAAAGAAGAAATCAACGAAATAAAATTGAATTTATTAAAATAAAATTTGTTTAGTTATCCTGTCTTTATCATCTCTTACGCACGCTACAATGCAAGGAAAAGTATATATTGCAAGTATGAATTTACGTGGTTCTTGGGCTCCGGCTCCTGAAAATTCAGTAAAATTAAATGTGACTTCAGCACAAGGAAAAGTAAATAAAAATCGTCGTGATTTTTCTCCTATGACTTTTTTGGAAGGTGGATATGAAGGATTCGGTAATTTTGAAGCATTTTGGCAATCAAAAAAAGTGTTTGAAGATGTTGATCCTAAAAAAGTAGAAAAATTTTGGAAAGGGGTAAATGAAGAAACTGGTGCTAAAAGAAGATATCCTGGAAGTAAAGGTAAGAAAGTATTGTATGCTTTATTTGATGATGAAAAAATGGATTATGTAACTTCTCGTAAAAAAATATATGTACCTTTGTATCATCAATTAATGAAAGAGAAGGAAATGGCATTGGATTGGAAGAAAAAAGTTCAAGAAGGACAAAATGTTGTAGTGTATGATTTTGATGGGCCTCGTTTAGAAGATGGAAGTGTAACTTGTGTGGAAGTTACAACTGAATTTTTACAAGAAAAAATTAATGATGTTACGTTTCCTTTTGGACATGGGTATGTAGTTGCATCTTTTTTGAAAAATATTGAGTTGGATGAATTTATTTAATGAAAAAAATATTATACAAAGGTACGTTCATAATAATTGTTATAAATAACAATTATTACACTAAAAGTAGAAAAACTCGTAATTACTATTTCTCGATCAATACTTTTTTACACCTTTGGTCATATAAAAATCGGCGTTTTAAATGTCCAAAGGTGTAAAGGTATTGATAAAAATTTAGAATTATACGACATTCTACATCCAATCGGGCAATTTAAATCAACGAAGAAATCAACGAAGAAATCAATGACGAAATCAACGAAAAAATTAACGAAGAAATCAATGACGAAATCAACGAAAAAATTAACGAAGAAATCAATGACGAAATTAACGAAGAAAAGAACTCACAGACGACATTCTCTCCATTATTCATGTCTACTCCTGTAGACAAATGGGAAAACGACGTTATAAGAACAAGGAAACTACGTCTTTACCCAACTCCGGATCAAAAGAAAATCATGAAGAACTGGATGTCAACAAGGAGATATGTTTACAATAAAGTACTTGAAAAAATTAAGAAAGAAAATGAAAAAATTAATTTCTTTGATCTCCGAAATAAATATGTTACATCCAAAGATAATCCTTTAGTTGAAGAATGGGAAACTGAAACTCCAAAAGACATCAGAGCTGGAGCTGTAAATGATGTAGTTAATAACTATAAAACATCATTTTCTTTACTGAAAAATAGGCAAATAAGTGGTTTTAATATGAGTTATCAGTCCAAAAAGAAAAAAGAACCCAGTATTGAAATCCCATTATCAGCAATAAAAGCAACTCCTGAAAAAGTAAACAGAACAGAAGAAGAAAAAGAAATCGTAAAATCTAAAATAGCTGAAAAGAAAAAAGTAAGTGATACAAAGATAAAAGTAAAAATAACAAAAAAAGATGGTGGTGTTTTTTTATACAAAAATATAATGAAAACTAAAATCAAAATAAGTAAAAGACAACTTCGAGAGGATATTATTATTGAAAGTGATTGTCGTTTGCAAGTTAAAAATAATAATTGGTATTTAATTGTACCTATCAAAAAGAAAGAAACTAAAATTGACCAAAAAGATGAATATTGTGCTTTAGATCCAGGAGTACGTTCTTTTCAAACTATTTATTCTGAGAAATCGGTTGAACAAATTAAAATAAATAAAGAAGTCATTAAAAATTTACAAGTAAAATTAGATCATTTTAAATCATTGAGAGATAAAAAAATGATAAGAAAATCGTCTTTTAAAAAGAGAGAAAGACGAATTTACAATAAAGTGAATAATTTAATAGATGAATTACATCATAAAACAATAAATTATTTGACCAAACAATATAAACATATTATTATTCCATCATTCGAGAGCCAAGATATGGTGAAGAGTAGTAAGAACAGATTCCTAAACAGAAGTTTATTACAATTAAAACATTATCAGTTCCAACAACGACTAAAGAGTAAATGTGAGATACGAGGATGTCATATGGAGATGTGTACAGAGGAATTCACATCAAAGACATGTGGTAGTTGTGGGATATTAAATGATGTAAAGGATAAAGACGTTTACGTATGCAAATGTGGAATTGTAATAGATAGAGACGTAAATGGAGCCCGAAATATTTTCATTAAAGTCTTGAATAAACGGAAATAAAAATATATTTTCCCCCGTGGAGCTAAACACGGGTTAAGGGTATTGAATAGAAATGAATGTAATGTTCATTATTGTTCAATGACTAATGTAGCGGTGAAAATGTAGATTTTTATACAGATGAAATGCTTTTCAAGAAAAAGTCAAAAACTAAAACTAAAACTAAAACTAAAACTAAAACTAAAATTTGATTGGACCCTTAAATTGGTCGATTGGTATTTCTTTAAAGAAAAATTTTCCCAATAAAGGGACACTTTTTTGGAGCATGTAATCATTGTCTATATCAGTCGGTTCAATCCACCCCAAATCTTGATGTTCGACGATAAAAGACAGGCCGCTCAAAACACCTACGGCAACCTGAACAATCGTAGGCGTGTATTCCGGACTAACATCTGCACTACTTAGTATCGAACCACACCAGAAAATACGTTCGACTTCTTTCTCGCCACAAAATATGGTACACCCGATACTATCGTGTCCAGATGCTTCTTTACCGTCGAATATCTTGAAATTGTTTTCTTGATTCACGTAAAGCCATATGTCGTCGTCATCTGCCTGGAAACTCTTTTTGTAATCTTCGATTGTTTGATCAACGTATGGACTATTTTTGTAGACATAAGACATGAACGGCGCATTTTCGCCAAAATAACGTGCCATCTCAAATATTTCACCGTGGTGTATCAATTTTCCTCGATAATTAACAAACTCTACATTTCCCGAAGAAGTGAGTACGGGACAAATTGAATTTAATGTTGTTTTCATCGCATTTTCTTTCATGAATAGGACATCGTAATCAGAGTCACACATTTTTTCATAAATTTTTGTTGTATTGCTGATTTTGTGTGGAGCGATGTAGGGCTGGACGAACGTATTTGTTTTTCCGCGAACCAATTCAGTCTTATCTGTAGCTTCAAATAAGTAACCGGAGACACTCCAGGTATTGTAAATGATGGAAGGTTTAAGGGGTGTAGTGGCAACCATGTTATCAATTTCGCTCATTAAAATGGAACCAACTTTGAAATCGGTGATTACTTTTTGAATTGCTTTTTTGGTGCATTTACCTTTATTTTTCATGGAATGCATTTGTTTGAATGCATGCAAGATGTAATGTTGGATTAGACCAGGATTTTGACCACATTCAGTTAAAACCGTGGATTTTTTCGGGTACCGAGATGCAATTGATTGTACCATTTTTTGTTGACAATCGATTGATGTGCCCAACATGGCGTCATTGACATCTTCGATGCTAGTATTGATGTAGTGGAAACCGCGTAACAAACACATTTTGATGAAATAGTAGGTTACGGTTGATGTGGTGAGATCAATGATGATATCGTGTCTTTTAAAACCGAGAGAATCAACTAAATCTGTGAAATTGGTAGCGTCAACTGCAAGCACGATTTTTT
>Ga0209083_1003222_pt1 | contig 14001 bp, 12 predicted proteins | sample AM7aDNAmetaG_FD_184132 | JGI IMG/M metagenome (GOLD analysis project Ga0209083, IMG submission 184132) | Freshwater microbial communities from Finland to study Microbial Dark Matter (Phase II) - AM7a DNA metaG (SPAdes) (version 3) | ecosystem: Environmental > Aquatic > Freshwater > Lake ...
ATTGTGCACCTATAGAAGGAGGATAGGCTACATTGTAAAGGGTGTCGTTGTTATTAACAACTCCGCATAACCATATATTTGTATTTGTAATTTGCCAGTCCATACCGTTATCGGTTGAATAACACGTTCCTTCAGAGCCAACAAGAACGATTGTGTCAGCCAATGAAACCATTCCTGTTAAAGTTAAGTTATGAATATCATAATAATTGGTTTTTACCCACTGTTGTGCGGAAACCCAATGAAATAGAAACAGGAATAAAACAAATAAATAAATCTTTTTCATAAACTGTTGCTTTATTATTATTACAAATTTAATTCAAAATTTTTTTTATGGTATTCCAACCTGAATATTAATTCTTATTCTTAACTCTAGCTGGGGTGATCAATTTATTCCGGCCAAACATTTTCAATGGCACTGACTTTTCCAGTTAATATCATTGATTCATTAGAGAACGGAAATAAAACTCCCCGCCGCAGAGCAGTGGGGTATCAAAAACCTACCACACAGGCTAATATCGCCACAAGTGGCGTGAAATTAACCCGAAAATGATTAAAGAATACAGCGATATCATTCTATATCCGGATCCTGTTAAAGATGAACTTTTGATTAGCTTCGATAATACCGATGCCAACTGCAGCCTTGGAGTGTACAATGCTTTGGGAGGACAAATGCTTTCACAATCCATCAATCAAACCGTTAGAATTACCGAAAAGGTTGATTTCAGCAGCTTAACGAAAGGACTTTATATTATCAAACTGAAAATCAATGATAAGGTGATTGTTAAAAAAGTAATCAGGCAATAATAATAGAACCTATAAACGATAAAAGAATACTGGAAGATGTTTTGGACAGGTACTACTTTATTCTTTCACGAAGTGTTTTACAATAGTCGTCTCCATGTTGCTGACTTTAACAACATATATGCCTTTTGCTAAATTCGAGATATCTATTTCTGTTTTGGTATTTTGCAATAGCTTTTGCTGTATCAGTTGTCCCTGAATATTGTAAATGCTGGCAAAATCGTCTTTTGTGTCTGAAACAGTTTTAACAGTAATTTTGTTATTAGCCGGATTGGGATATAAAATTAAGTTATCGCATTGGCTATTCATATTATTAATACCTAAAGGTGTTACAAAATAACGAACTATCGCTATATCGTCAGTACCTGCACCATCATCTATATATCCTGCAACAACAATTTTCCCGTCGCTTTGCAGTGCCATTGAAGTAGCCCAGTCATTCGCTGTGCCGACAGGAGTGGTTACTTTTCCGCCTGTGCCAAAGGTATTGTCCAATGTTCCGCCTGAATTGTACCTTGCTACGGCAAAATCAAGATTTACCCCTGTAATATGTGTTAATCCTGCAACAACAATTTTCCCGTCAGCCTGTATTACCACTGAGTATGGTTCATCATCATTGCCATTGAAATCAGTTGTAATTATACCGAGTGTGCCAAAGTTATTGTCCAATGTTCCATTTATATTATACCTGATTACCACAAAATCGCCATTACCAACAGCAGAAGTTCCGGTGGTAACAATTTTCCCGTCACCCTGAAGTGTCACAGAATAAGCGTAGTCATCGGAGCTGGCGATATCAGTAGTTTTTATACCGTTTGTGCCAAAGCTGTTGTCAAGCGTTCCGTTAATATTGTATCTTACAACAGTAAAATCATAATTTGAACCATTCCAAGAAGATCCGGCAACTACAATATTACCGTCGGGCTGTATCACTAATGAATTCGCTTTATCATCAGAACTGCTTATACTGGTTATTACCTTTCCACCTGTACCAAAAGTATTATCTAAAGTTCCATTGGTATCATAACGGGCTAAGCCAAAATCATAATTTGAACCATTAAATGAAATTCCTGCTGCAACAATTTTTTTCCCTTGAAGCGCTACGGAAAAAATTTTATCGTCATTACCATTAATATCAGTTGTTACTACTCCGTTTGTACCAAAACTATGATCCAGTGTTCCATCGCTATTGTATCTCAGAACTGCAAAATCGAAATTTGCACCAATTTCTTCAGTTCCTGCTATAATAATCTTCCCATCGCTCTGGATTACTAAAGAATAGGCCTCGGTAGGGTTACTCAGGTCAGTTATTACCTTCCCGCCTGTACCAAAATTATTGTCTAAGGTCCCGTTGGTATTGTATCTGACAACAACAAAATTATCATATATGCCATTATAATTCCACCCTGCCGCAACAATTTTTCCATCACTTTGAATCGCGACTGAATAAACGCCTGCATCATTACTGCCAACAGGAGTTATTACTTTTCCGCCTGTGCCAAAAGTGTTGTCAAGAGTTCCATCGGATTGGGCATACAATTTTTGATTAACATTTGACAATTGAAAAACGATTAAGAACAATCCGAAAAAGTAAATAATTTTTTTCATGATTTTAATCAGGACAAGTTGCCTGCTCTTTTTAGAAATTTAAAAAACTTTTTTTTCCGTGAATAGATAACAAATATATGCAAATTATTACCATGTGAACATTAAAATTTGTTAAAAAAGTTTAAATTCAATGTAATCTGGACGCACCGGATGTTTTGATCACCTTCCGACGAAATAATTTGAGCACCCGTCAATATTGATACCCTGTAACATAAAAAAGTACCTTGACCGTGTATCGAAAAATTTTGAAACCCTTATAATTAATTAATAACAAAAATCGAGGTGTTAAAAAGTAAGAAGAAAATGATATTGTGGTCGCATGATAAAAAAATTAAAAGCTATAAAGTTGCCATTGGAATCCGTTCTGTTGGGCCCAAAAGATATAAAGGGGACTTAAGAACACCTGAGGGTTGTTATGTAATTGAAAGCAAGAATCCACACAGCATGTGGTATAAGAATCTAGGGATATCCTATCCTGATGAATCCGATAGAAAATACGCCCGGTTGCATAAATTCAATCCCGGAGGGCAAGTAAAAATTCATGGTCTTTCAAAAAGGATCAGTTGGTTGGAAAAATTACATTCTCGCCGAAACTGGACAGCAGGTTGTATAGCAGTATCAAATAGTGAATTGGATGAAATATATGCTAACGTCCGTATAGGCACCCCGATAGAAATAAAACCCTGAGAATATTGCAGAAAGCTAATGGATCGCTACCGATGTCTGTGGTTATTTACTTTCAGATGGCTGGGTTTTCGGCGATCTCACCATTATCGTTACCGAACTCAATCAGCATGATAACTATCTTTTCATCGCTTAAATATCGACAGATCTGGTCTTTATAATATAGCTGTAAGGATTTATTTTTAGAATATACATGAGTGAATGGTGTAAACTTCAATAGTCTGCCTATGTATTCGATATGATGTTGTTGTGTTGGCAAGATGATCTGTAACGCTCTGGCTTTTGGATTGTCGACATCTTCGGGTTTCACCAACAGCAATATTTCACCACCCAGTTCCGCTACAACAAAAAGATCCGACAATTGATATTTGATTTCACACATAACAGCAAAATTTATAAGTTAAAATTTCAATCGTTCTGTCATTGAAATGGTTGGGGATCGCTGACCAGCAGATGTTGTGTCGTCCAATATAAGATGATTTATTCCGTCCTATTGATATTTTGCCTTAATTGGTACAATATTTTTAAAATTATGCCATTCTCAAAATATGATACCAAAGATCCATCACTAAATCTATCTTCCCTTATAATTAATGTGATCAATTTGCATAGCGTTTCAGTGCTCAGGTTGGAAAGGTCAGATTTGGGATTTTTGATTAAATCTCGCCCATCCTCCCATTGCATCCAGTTAAAATTTATAATGATACCAATTTCATAGCATAAATCACAAAAATCATCTACAAGCTTGGATGATATTATATGCGGCATAAGAAAAACACCATTCTGATCTTTACCACCACCGGTTATTTCGCCAAATGAAGATGATTTTTCAATATGGCCGATCAGTACAAAAAGCCTGTTCCAATCATTTTTTGATATGCTATTTATTTTATCCGTAAAATCTTTCTTATTAGGCATTGTTCATTGCGTCTTATGTTTGTGATTTTATTTCTTCAAAAACTAACTACGGAATCCGGAATAAAAGTAAGCAAATTTTGAATCATTAAATATTCATTTGTGAAAACAGGTTGGACACACCAGTATAATTATCCAACGTCCACCGGTCGATCTGTCTTATGCTAACTTAATTATTTACAATCGTTAAGCATGGTCAATTGAAATCGGTGGAAAGTGGTCAAAGTGCCCGGTGCATCCAGACGATGGAATGAGTGATGTTATATTTGTTCAAACATATGTATATGGAATTGGAGTTTGTGATTCCAAAAATTCAAAATAAATTAATAAACAAGCCTTTATCTTATCAGCCAAATAAAGTGAAATTAATCCCTATTAATGGTGAATTCAGAATTCTTGAATTAAATGAGATATATAAAAAGATATATTTAATGATTTGTGAAATGCTTTGATTAATATTGCAGTTAAATATTCTTAAAATTTAAATAATATGAGAAAGCTGAACAAATTTTGGATTTGCCCAATGTTACTATCGGCCTTAGTATTAATTCTTTCAAATAGTTGCAAGAAAGAAGTAAAATTATTTGCAATAACAACATCGACTGTTAATAATATTTCATATAATACTGCGGGCTGTGGCGGGAATATTACTTCTGATGGCGGTTCTTCAGTTACGGCGCGTGGCGTTTGCTGGAGTGTCAGTCATAACCCGACTATTGCTGATAATCTGACAACTGACGGCACAGGAAGTGGTAGTTTTAATAGTAATTTAAGCGGGTTAACCGCCAAAACTACTTATTTTGTTCGCGCCTATGCAACAAATAGTTCAGGCACAACTTACGGGAACGAAATCAGTTTCACAACAATTCCATTTCCAAATTGCGGAACAGTTACTGATTATGACGGCAATATTTATCATACCGTCACTATTGGAACACAATGCTGGATGGTGGAGAACCTGAAAACCACACATTACAGAAATGGAATTTCAATACCCGATGTCCCTGCATGGGGCGACTGGTCAATCCTTGCTTCAGGAGCGTATTGTAATTATGATAACACTGATACTAATGCAAATATTTATGGTCGTTTGTATAATTTCTATGCAGCAAACAACAGCAATAATATAGCTCCTGCCGGTTGGCATTTACCAACACAAGACGAATGGACAACATTAGAACATTATCTGATGTCAAACGGGTATAATTACGATAGAATTTGGGATGGCACATTTTCCGACAGTAAAATATCAAAGGCAATGGCTGCTCAAATTCTTTGGGCCCCTGCCACAGGAACAGGCTTCGTCGGAAATGATTTAACGCTTAATAACAAAACTGATTTCACAGCGCTTCCCGGTGGGGACAGAGGCTCCGGTGATTTCGAAGAAATGGGTATTTTTGGGAATTGGTGGAGTTCTTCTAATGATGGGATTGAAGCGATTTACGAATACATCCACAGCGATAACACCCATCCTTTACAAGATGCGTCCCAATTAACAGCAGGTTTATCAATCCGGTGTGTAAAGGATTAGTTAAGCAAGTTGAGAGACCTTTAAGTATAATTTAATACCGAAAAGTCGAACGCATTAGTTCTATTTCTGTGCGGGCAATCCCAATTTGTTTTGCTGTTTTTCCCAATTACTAACTGCATGTTTTACTTCTGAAAGAATTGCTCCGGGAAATTTCTCAATTTGCCCCACATAGCAACCGGTTTTAATGTCTTTTTGGATTGACATCGTTAGGAATGTTTCTATTATCTTCTTACCATTTTTAAGTTTTTGTTTTTTAATGTAATCACTGACCGCTTGATCAGCTTCTTTGTCTGGCTTTGAAGGTGGAATGGCTAAATCTATGCCTTTTGGTTCTTTGATGTGTCCCATGATTATCTTTTATTAATACGTAATGTGAAACGAAATGCGGTGACAGCAATCATAAAAATATTGCTATTCATTATCCATTCAAATCCCTTATCAAATCTTCAACAGATGAAAATGCTATTGCCTTGCCTGTTTCCAATTCTTGTATTGCTTTTATAGTGGTTTGGTTAGGCATATCCTTATCGCGCTTTTTTGTCTTGTTGATTTTCCTTTGTCGCATAACACCGATTTTTGCAAAGATAATATACATTCGTTCTTATTAGAAAAGCAGTGGCTTTTCCATTAGATGTTTTTTACTAAAATTGTGGCTGAAACGTCCATTATGGGCGATTTGCGGGGCTTAATTGCAACCGGCATAACAATGGTCATTTGGGCTGGGAGAATTGCTTATCGATTAGATATAATATCTTCAGCAACTATAGGCCCATCGAGATCATTGTGCCTGCTGAGTCTAATCAATTCAATGCTTAATTCCTGCTGTCTTGTCATGTTTTAATTTTTAATATAGTGAGTGACGGCACAAATACATAGTTAACAGAATAATAATTTGCATATATTTGTTACTACGTGTTCACATTTTGGTACCAAAAAACAAGATATATTATTGGCATTATGAAAATACATTATTACTTGTCCGCAGTTTTTGTTCTTCTTTTTTGCGGATTTCAAAAAACGAATGCCCAGCAATGGCACTCATATAACCCTACTGCGTGGTTCGATATAAATGCTGTTGAAATTCCCGGGCCCGGAGTCATTGCTATCGGTGGTGGTCAGGAAGCCAACAATGCGACCCAAATCATGTTCCAGACTATCGACTACGGATTAACGTGGACAGAAAACCCCCACGACGGTCTGGCACCATGGAACAAATCCATTGCATTTTCAGATTCTGTAAACGGATATGGAGTTGGCTATGAAGGCAGAATCATAAGGACAGATGATGCAGGTTTGAACTGGGGTTATTCGGTTTACCCCATCAACCGGGATCTCAACAAGATTGTTTATGCGGGTAACGGTACTTACTATGTGGCAGGAGGAAATAGAACCAACGACTCCATTCAAACCATATTAAAAAGCAACGATTACGGGAATACATGGAATGTGATTTATGATACCCTTGGTCCATGGCTGAAATCCATATTTTTTACGGACACACTGAAAGGCTTTGCCGTGGGAGATAATGGTGTAATACTTTCCACAGCAAACGGTGGAAATACATGGGCAGCCATCACTGCTCCGGTACAAAGGGATTTTAATGCCATCACATTTCTCAATGCTGATACCGGTTATATTGTCGGAGGCACTCCATCGGGCTTATGCCGCAGGACAATATTACGTACTATAAACGGCGGTGCGAACTGGGCTGTGCTTAGAGATAATGTGGGAGGAATATTAAAAGACATTTCTTTTGCCGATGCGATGGAGGGCTATACTGTTGGAGACAGCGCCACCATATTGAAAACAATGGACAGGGGCTTAAACTGGTTTCCCATCGTTATTGACACCAACCTTTCAAGAAATGAATCATTCAATGCAGTGAAATTCAATGGCCTGAATTTCGGCGCTATTGCTGGGAAGACTGGTGTGCTTTACGTTTATCATAACCCACCAGTGGAAATATTTACTTTAGGTTTAGGTCAAATTGGAAATACCGATGCAACTCTTCTTGGTGGAATAAATACACATACCAAAAATGCGCGCTACTCATTTGTTTATTCAACCAATATTAATTTTGCAACATCCATCACCAATCAAGGGATAAATGTTCAGAATGATTCATTATTATTAATTTACGAACATATACAAGGGCTTACTCCAAATACTATCTATTATTATTATTTAACGGCCATTACTGATACAGATACAATTTGCGGCGACACATTAAGTTTTTATACAGGCGTTAATCCTTCTTCTGTTTTTCAAACACTTGATGCTACAACTGTCCGTGACTGGACTGCTGACCTGAATGGGTTTATAAATAAATTCCCAGTACCGGTCAACCTATTCTTTGAATATGGCAACACTCCTTCTTTTGGCTCCCAGATAGCTGCAAGCCCTGCAACATTGAATGATACATCGATGTATAATGTTCACGCAAATATAGTCGGGTTGCACGCAAATAACCGGTATTTTTTCAGGTTAAAAGGAGTTTCAGGCTCAGGTACTTTTTATGGTGATACAAAAATGTTCACCGCTGTAAATTTAACTTGGGTTGGCACAGAAAATGCATCAAATATCACATTAATATCAGCTCAATTACATGGTAATGAGCACAACAACGGACTTCCAACTGCACTTAAATTCGATTATGGTCAGACTGTCTTATATGGTACTGAGATCAATGCCACTCCTGACTCTGCCACGGGTGCAATCAACGTTTATACATCTTGTTTATTAACCGGATTATCCCCACTAACGATTTACCACTTTCGAATGAAAGCTATAAATTCGATGGGTACGAGTTATGGGAGAGATATGACATTCATTACAGGTGGACCATCAGCATCTACTTTTCCTGCTTCAAACATTAATGCCAATTCCGCACAACTCAATGCTATAGTAAATGCAAATAACAAGCCTACTTTAATAAAGTTTGAATATGGCTTGACTAATACTTATGGAACAGAGGTAACAGCAAATCCGGATAGTGCTTTTGGAACATTAAATACAAATGCTTCTATTATATTGGGAGGCCTAATTTCTGACACTACCTATCATTTCCGGGTAAAAGTTATAAATTCAATTGCTACAATCTATGGTGACGATATGTCATTTTTTACTACAAACATGCCCATTTTAACAACTTTGCCGGCTAGTCCTATCACATATAATTCCGTTCAACTAAATGCATTGGTTAATGCGAACAATAACCCTTCGGCCATCATTTTCGAATGGGGATTGACTACATCTTATGGTTTCGGAGTGATTGCAAACCCAGACAGTGCTTTTAATACAGTAAATATAAATGCATCGTATTATTTGAACTCACTACAGCAAAATACAACTTATCATTACAGGGTCAAAGTAATTTGTTCGTTAGGTACATTTTATGGAAACGATATAGCTTTTCAGACGGGCCATACATTCCCAACTGTAGTGACGTTAATGGCAAATGAAATCTCATACCATTCTGCAAAGCTTAATGCTATACTGAATCCCCGTGGTACTGAGGTAAATATTGGATTTGATTATGGGTTAACTGATTTTTATGGCAATGAAATAATTGCCAATCCTGCTTCTTCTTCCGATACTATTGATCTGAATGTTTCTGCAGCCCTGAATGGTTTAATATCAAGCACTTTATATCACTTTCGGATAAAAGCAATAACTCCGAATGATACAATTTTTGGCAATGATATGATTTTCTTTACTGGACATTCCGAAATACCGAATTTCGATTTTGAGGTCTGGGATTCTACGATCATTGACTTTCCTGATGACTGGACAATGGCTATGGGCAATGTGACAAAATATTCACCCGGTTGTGACGGGAGCTATGCAATAAAAATTCAAAACACCCCCACTGGCGGTACTGGCCTGATATCCATGGGATTTGTAGGCGATGGCATTTTTGGCGGGGTGCCTTTTTATGCAAGGCCAGATTCTTTGATTGGCTGTTTTAATTATAACATTGATGCGAATGATACTTCTTTTGTTGGATTGCTTTTAAAAAAAGATGGCAATCCCGTTTCAATGAACTTCTATCCAATTGTCGGAAATTCAGGGGGGAACTTTGTCAATCTTAAATTCCCGATACAATACGAAACATCTGATATGCCGGATTCAATGATACTGTTATTATCAAGCTCAAATTTGAGTCAAAAAACACCCTCGCCGAATAGCTGGTTAATTGCAGATAATTTGCATTTTACCGGAATATCACTTAATATAGCTAACAATAATTTTGAACAATGGCATAACGAGAAAGTTCTTGATCTGAGTGGATGGGATTATAAGAGCAGGGGTATGACACCGTCTGATACAAACGGAATATCAGGGGCTATTCGCACAACTGATGCGATATCAAATACATTTGCCGCAAAGGTTAAAACCTTTTTACGACCGGACTTCATGGCTTATGGGCGCATAAATAGTGGGAATAAAACATCTGACAAAATTCCTATGAATGCACGTCATCAGTCACTTACAGGATATTATAAATTTTCCCCACAAAATGGAGATACTATGTGCGTAAGTATATCCATGTTTAAAAACGGTATAGTGATTGGTAGAGGCGATTTCTTACAAAAAAATGCAATAAGCAGTTATACTCCCTTTATTGCTGACATATCCTATTCTTCTTCTGATATTCCTGATAGCGCATCCATTTATATCCAATCATTTTACAGGTTTCCGCCTTTAGGTAATTCTGTCCTTTATATAGATAATCTGAATTTTGATGGATTTTTTACAGGAATTAAGGAACATTCATTAACAGCTAACAGGAATTTTGATTTTAATGTATTCCCAAACCCTTTCAGCGATGAAGCTACAGTTACTTTTACCATGAATCAGGATGATGATATAACTGTTCGTTTATTCGATCTTTCCGGAAAACAGATCGCTTTGCTTGCGGACGGTAGATGCAAAGAAGGAAACCATAGACTTCAGCTTTCTGCATTAGGATTACAAAAGGGGCTTTATATATGTGTTATCACTGCAAACTGCAGTAATCTCAGTAAAAAAATTATTATTTATTAATGCATATTCCCCCCCCGACGAATTAATCCTCCGGCTTTCATTAGCATGTCCGAGACGTCCATTAAATGCGTTTTGCGGGGCTTTACGGCAACCGGATTACGATTGATCCATTAGGTCAGAAGAATGGTCAATGGTTTAAGAAATAGCGTCTGTAAAACAAATTTTCCTATAATCGAAGATGTATCCTCAGTATTATGGACGCACCGGATGTTATGACCACCTTCCGGCGAAATAATTTGACCACCCTTCATTATTGATACCCAAATTATTGAGGTGGTCAAAAATAATCGGCGGACTCTGAATTTTTTTTCTGGTTTATCCACCCTATTTAATCATTGGCAAGTATTTTTTACGGTTCTCAATAATTACCCAAAGTTCTATACCCCATAGTACAAAAGCTAAAGGCAGTCCTGACGGTGCAATTAAAATGTGAGTTAAAAGTATTCCCACAAGTATAGGAAAAATAATTATTGCACCAAGTGCTCTAAATATATTGGTGACGAAGAGTATGCCACCAATAATTTCGGCAACTGCAACAAGTGGGAAGAGCCAACCAATTTCCTTAATCGCGCCCATTAATTTCATCATATTTTCTGGCAAGTCTTTGGGCATGGGCATGTAATTAAAAAATTTATTAAGTCCCGAGTTAATGAATATAAGTCCAAAAAGCAGGCTTACTCCAAATAAAAATTTCTTTTTCATAGTATTTATTTATGGTTTCTGTTTACAAATATACATTTCATTTTTTTCCTGTCGGTTAATGGTCACCCTGTCATTTTTACTATGGCCGCTACTTGTTTCTCGCTTCACTTCTGTAGGGTATTATTTGTTGTTAAGGTTCGCTTGCAATAGGTATATTACAATCTGCATGTCCACTTGGTATACAAATATGTTTTTTCTATTTGCCATTGTAGCAATTCTCCGAATCTACATATCCAAAGACTTTAAGATAATATTCAATTCCTTTGGCAAATAATTGATAACCTTTTGAATTTGGATGTGTATAGTTTTGCCAGTAATATGTATAGATATTTTTGGCATTCACGTCATAAAGAATGGACCATAAAGAAAAAATGATAAAAGAAAAATTTGAATAAACCGGATAAATGATTCCGTTTCTGCGATGTTCTCTGACTCCTTTTGTGTTTTTGGATTCAATTTCTAACGATGGTAAAGCTATTTTAGCGGAAGGTGAATAATGACCTAGATATTAGACAATGCCACGGGCGACCTATTCTACAAAAGTATATCTGCAACGCAGGGAATTGATGATTGTATGCTATTTTTATTTGCATCAGTTAAACGGCCTAATATGGTCAATATGTCCTGCTTATTCAATAACTTTGCAAAATAATTTCTAATTTATAAACACATGAAAAAAATGATGTTATTTTTTATCATTGCTACATTTAGTATAGCTGTGATGGGGCAAACAGGAAAAAAAGAAGAAAAGAAAGAAAAAAAAGTTGAAGTACCGACTGTTGTAAAAACCGCGTTTCAAAAAGATTATCCTGCTGTAAAAGATGTAAAGTGGGATGCAGAAGATGGAAATTTTGAAGCCGAATTTAAGCTCAACGACATTGAAAACTCTGCTAATTACGACAAGGCAGGTATTCGTCTGGAAGTTGAAACTGCTATTAAAACAGACCAATTACCTAAAACTGCTTTAGATTATATCACTAAAAATTATTCAACATATAAAATAACCAAGGCTGCAAAGATAACTAACAGTAAAAACGTAGTGACTTTTGAAGCTGAAGTGAAGCTGGGTAAAAAAGAAACAGATTTAGTTTTTGATGTGGCAGGTAGGTTTGTTAGAGAGGAAAAAGATTAAAAATCTGATTATTTATTGGTAAAAACAGCAGGATGATCCTGACCCGGTAATTGAAACCATTGCCTTGTCATTAAATATAAAAATCTTACTCCGCTTATATCACAAAGAAAAAGGTACAATGGTTCTGAGCATATCTATATTTCACAATATTTTTCATAAAACAACAGTAATATCCCTAATACTTTTCCACCTGTTGATCATTTCGGCGAATGTACAATCTCAAAATATTGCTGCAGGTAAAATAACTGGAAGAATCCTTGATTCATTATCCGGCCAACCCATCGAGTACGCAACAATTGGTTTATTTACGTTAGATGAAAATAAGGTGGTGAACGGAGCAGCCACTAACAGTAAAGGAATTTTCAAAATCACTAATGTATCCGAAGGAACATACAAATTATTGATCAATTTTATTGGTTATAAAAAAAGTGAGTATAGAAATGTTGTCGTGAGCACTAAAACCCCAAGCGTTAATCTGGGTGATATCAAATTATCAGTGAAACAAACCAAATTGGATGAAGTGACCATTACCGGGGAAAAAAGTCTCATTGAAAACAAAATAGATAAGATGATATACAATGTTGACAAGGATATAACTTCTCAGGGTGGTGTTGCAGCAGATGTATTGAAAAAAGTGCCACAGGTATCGGTAGATGTTGACGGGACGGTCGAGTTGCAAGGGAATTCAAGCATACGCTTTTTGATAAACGGGAAGCCGTCCATTCTTTTCGGCAGCAATATAACTGATGTATTACAATCAATTCCGGCAAGTCAGATACAAAGCATAGAAATTATAACAAGTCCCGGTGCAAAATATGACGCAGAAGGAACAGGAGGTATCATCAATATCATCCTTAAAAAGACCGATGCCCATGGTGTCAGTGGTAACATTTCATTATCAGGTGGCACACGTTTGGAAAATGGTTCTCTTAATCTGAATTTCCGCAAAGGCAAGTTTGGCATCAATGCTTTCTTAAGCGGAAACGCTCAACTACCTTCTACCACCATCAACTCAATGAACCGGTTGTCGCAAGATTCATCCACAACATCCCGCTTACTCCAAACCGGCAAAAGCGATTTCAGTAGGCTTGGGTATCAATCCGGAATTGGTTTTGATTGGGATATTACCCCAAAAGATAATATTACAGGATCTTTTAATTACAATTACTTCGGAAACAGCAATAAAGGGAGCGCCAATCGTGAAAATTTATTGCAGGATGACAGTGGAACCAATCTTTCTGATTTAAATGACGCGATTAATACATCGAATAAATTTCATGAATATTCATTTGATGGGAGTTTGAGCTACAAAAGGAAGTTTAAAAAGGAAGATCAGGAATTGGAGGTGCTGGTTAATACTTCTATTGGAAATGTATTTTCTTATTATGAGCAAACGCAGAAACACGTAACGTCCGATTCAATATACAACAGCTCTTACGGCAACAATCCCGGTCTTGAAAATGAAAGCAATTTTGAGGTGAACTACACTCAGCCTCTAGTGAAAGATGCTATACTCGAGACCGGTGCAAAGGCTGAGTTAGATCAAATTACCAGTAAATCGGACGTTTATTTGTTGAATACG
>Ga0209083_1003223_pt1 | contig 14000 bp, 24 predicted proteins | sample AM7aDNAmetaG_FD_184132 | JGI IMG/M metagenome (GOLD analysis project Ga0209083, IMG submission 184132) | Freshwater microbial communities from Finland to study Microbial Dark Matter (Phase II) - AM7a DNA metaG (SPAdes) (version 3) | ecosystem: Environmental > Aquatic > Freshwater > Lake ...
TGTTGTTGTTCCTTCAAGTTGTGAATGATTAATACTTCCATTGCCAAATTTACCTGTTGAACCATATCCACCAGTACGTTTTGTTCTTCTACTTATTACTTCTGTTAAAGTATTCCAATTTTCAACAGGAACATAAATAAGTTGTTCAATTTCTTCGGCTTTTCTTAGAACAAATTGTGCAAATTTTTCATTTGGTTTGATAATCAATGAAGATGAATCAAATTTAAGAATTTGAACACTCATTCCATATGTGTAAGTTGGATCAATCAAACCAGTTATTGAAGTATAACTATTTTTAAAATTACCTGATTTACATCGCATGTCAATATAATAGTTTGAAGGAATCAAGATACCTAATCCAGTAGGAACTTGCATATTATTGAAAATTTCATAATCAAATTGTTCTGAATATTCAATCAAATCAAAACCATTTTTATTCATAATTCTGAATGATACAATTTTTGCTTCATTATCAGATATTTTTAATCTTCTCAAAGTTGAACCAGGATTTCCTATCAATAAAGCATCAACAAATTCTTGTGTTGGTCTTGGGAAGTAAACATCTATTCCTATATTCCAAACATCTGATAAATTATCATTATTGGTAATAGGACTTTCTACATCAAAAAATTTTGTAAACTGTAATCTGAATTTATTGTTCATTTTATTTATGTTTTAATCTGTTATTTCTACTTGATAATTATTTATCATTTGCTTTTAAAAATTTAATTTGATTTTCTATTTTTGGAATAATTGTCAAATATATGTTATTCATATGTGTTTGGAAAACAGATCTTTGATTTAATAATTTCTTTTCAATTCGAGTATATAATGCTTCAATATTCATATTGTAAATACGACCCATTGGACTTAATGAATAATTTAAATTTTTGTAAAACAGCCACTTCTGATTTTCAGATTCATTTAATGGATAACCATAAGAAGCCCAGGATTTTGTCTTTTTATCTGCAGACAATACCCATTCACCTGCCATTTTTATTGTATCAATTTTTGCTTCAGGACTTAATCCCATTGTAATCATAGAATTTGGATAAAGTGCTTTAAAATCCAGACCAAATACAGATGCAACAAGTTTTTTAGTTGGTGCTTTCACATAACCACCAGCATATTTTCTCATTGGATAACCTGTTTTTTCAGATTCTAATAAAAACATATTATCTTCTCGAAGATCAACATAAACAAGAGCTTCTGAAATTGAATTTTGTGATAATCTCAGATAAGGTACGTTATTGTAATGACTTTGAAAGAAATCAACTGTAAGTAAATTGGTTGCTTTATGAATTAACATCACAAGAATTGTATCAATGAAAGCATAACCAACAAATCTTAAATAATCATTATCATAAAGTGTTTTCAAGTTGCCTTGGTATGTAACTTTATTCAAATTCAAAATAAGTTCAGCAGTATTATCTAAAGAATAACTACCTAAATTATTAAAAACTAATGATTCTTTAAACAAAATCATATAATCTGAAATAATTCTATGCGTTGGAATTTTGAGTGCAATACGTGTTGTTTGATTGATTTCAATACTTTTATTTGATAATTTTCTTGTTGGTGATGCTTTTTTAACATCAATTCCTAATCGTAAACATCTATTGTAAATATATTGCCAATCATAATCCAAACAATTCCATCCAATTAATAAATGAAAATATTTATTCATACATTCAAGAAAAATATTTAACATTTCAGATTCTGAATCAAAAACTCTTATTTGTGTTTCAAATGAATATTTTGTATAATATTCTCCAAGAGCTTCAGCTAAAATATTTTGAATATACATTTTATCTGATTCACTAAAAACAGGATGTTCAGGATTTTTAACAATAAATAAGATCGAATTCATATTACTATCAGTAAAAGAAATCGATCTTACAGCATTAAATGGATTATCTTGTGGTGCATAACCATCAACTTCATCAATATCAGTTTCAATATCAATTGAAAAAGGATTTGGCATTACAAGTTTAGATGTTTTCTTGAATAAAACAGGAAATTCTTTCGGTAATTGTTTACCAAAAAATTCATTAATATTATGGTGAGTAAAATATTTTGATGGTTCAGATTTTACACTGGAACCACCAAAACTTTTAAAATTCGGTATTTTGAACGGATCAGTATCATCACATGCTGTATAATTATAATATCCATGTTCTAAAAGAACTTCTTCAACAATAATCTGATTGTTATCATCAACATATGAAATATCCAAACCATCTTTTTTCTGAGTATAATCGATTATCATAAATAAAAATTATTTATCATCGTCTTCAGCCATTTCCTGATAATTTTTGAATGTTGAATACTTTGATGATTTGTCTTTCTTAACCAGTGATTTCATTTTTTTAAAACTTTTGTCATCATGTTCATGAAAATTCATGTCTTCAAACAAATTAACTGTTTTACCTTCATCGATTTTTCGATCGTTTTTCATTTCTTTTTAGTTAAAATAATTGCTTTTGAAATAACATTAGTATGTATTGTAGGTGTAAAAATTTTACCAATTTTTGTTATTGTTGTTGAATGACTATTAATTTCTGGATTTTCAGGTCCAGAACTATCTTTCAATTCATATTCAGCTGGAATAACTTGAACAATTTCTAAATGTTTATTATTTGAAATGAAATTTTTCAAAAAATCCGTTAATGAATATTTTGATGTATTCATTCCCCAATATATTATATCCATGATTATTAGTTTTTATTGATTGATTCCAATATCAGTAATTGTTGAAAAAAGCCGAAGACATAATTGATTATTTATTAATTTCTATTCCAAAAAACCAATTCAAAGCAATAAAATCATTAGTTACACAATAATAAAATTGTGCTTTATCATACCAATAAAATTTTGGTAATTTTGTTCTTAATGTGTAAAGTTTAAATTTTAACATTCGATTATAAAATAAAAAAGATATGGATAACCATCCATCATTAACTTCATTTCCAATTCCAATATATTTTTTAGACATTCATCAATGATTTAAAAATTCAAAATTTTCTTTACTTGCTTTCATAACTTCATGTAATCTATTCAATTGTGTTGTTCCAATTGCATATTTACCTGTTCTTAAAGACATAGGTTCTTTAACTTTAAGAATATCTGTAGATAAATAACAATATTCTTCAGAAAATTCTTTTTTACAAACAACACGAATTTGATCTTTTATGAAATGAAATTCCTGATAATTTTTGTTTGCACCATTTATTTGATAAATTTTCACATAACCAAAAGCACCTAACCAATCACTTATTTTTTGATAAAATTCATCCATGATTATTATTTATTTTAGTATTGGGTTTCAAAAACATATTGATATTTTACAAGTAATCCAATCATTGGATTTATCATATCCGATATATGATTTAATGGTGGTAATTCAATTATCAAATTGGTTGTATTTTGTATAAATCCTATTGTGTGATTGATTTCTTTTTTCAAAAAACTTTCAGATAATTTTTCCAAAAATTCATTATCTTTACAAATGAAATAATTATTCTTATCGCTCATAATAAAACTTAAAGTTTTTTTGCTTTGTTTTTTCATTAATCCAATAACTTTGATCGGAATATCTGATTTATTACATTTATATCCCATATTTTTTTAGTTTTATTTATTGAATTGAATTTCATCCTGTTTTTTCATGCCAGCTTTGAAGATTTTTTCTTTAGATGTGACAACAGTCATTTCTTTAACATATTTATCTGCAAATCTATTGGCATCAGCATCATTATATCTTTTAAGAACAAATGACTTTGGTTTGTTTTCTTTATTTTGTTCAATTTCCTTACGTATTCTTTTTGTCATTACTTTTGCCATTTCAAGTATTGACTTTTCAACTTTCACACCAAGTTCTTCAACAATTTTCTCAAGAAGTGCATTATCTTCTGTTTTGGAATTTTTCTCTTCAATGTCAAATTTTTCCATTATTGCATCAACAATTTTATTAACTTGTAAATTATTAACAACAATAATACTGGAAATTATATAAATCAGTTTATTTTTCAATATAATATTATCCATGATTATTTTTTCTTTTTAAATGCGTAATCAGCGAAATCTTTAAAATCCTTATAACTTTTGAACAAAATACTATTTAAAATGATCCAGGTAATAAATGTTTCAGTTTCATAAAAAATTACTATCCAGGAAATACTTTTAAATTCAATTGCAGTAAGTTTGAAATAAATTGCTATTAGTTGAAATATCAACATAACAATCCAAATTGTTTTCATTAATTTCATGATAATTTTTTATTAAAAATATATGATAAACGTAAAGTCAACCAGGTTAAAAATACAAAATAAAGCAAATATGAGAATATTTGATAATGAAATATCATTAGTAAAATGTAAAACATAATACCAATCTTTTCAAGAAATCTATAAATTAGTGGATATTTTTTCATGATTCTAATTCAAATGTTGCATATTTTGGTTTAAAAGGATCAGTTTGATAATGATATGTGAAAGCATATGGAATTAAATAATCCAAATTTTCAATAGTAGGATTTGGTAATTCAACACATTCATACCAATTAACTTCTTCATCAGTTTTTGTGATTAATTTTCCATGTTTAACAGGATTATAAATTGCTGTGAAAATTTCAACAATACAATTGTCATTTTTTAGACAACCAATATTTTTACATTCATAACTTTCAATAGTCAATCCTGTTTCTTCGAAAAATTCACGAACAATACAATCCTGATATTCTTCATCTTCTTCAACTTTTCCACCAGGGAAATTGTATATTCAAGTTTGTCATTCAGGATGCAATTTATGAATTAATGCAACATATGTGTTGTGAAAAATTCCATAATGTTCTTTTTTAAACAAAATTCCAATCGTATATTTTTTCATAAAGCTGCGAAATTTACATATGTTAAAAATGATGCTACTTCAATTATAAAAAGCATTATATATTTTACTGGTCTTGGATTTTCAAGTTCTTCTCCAACTTTGGAAATTAAATCCATCATACTGAAAAAAATTACACCAACCAATATAAGAAAAATTGGAATTAATATAAATTTTAATGGAATTTCAAATACCAATCCTAAAATTGTCATTAAAATTTGAAAATATGTACCAATTTTTGTCAATTCACGATTAATTTTTTTATCTGTTATCATCTTTGTTCAGGTATTTCGTAATTATCATGAAACCAGTCTTTAAAACTTCTTCTTTCAAGTCCAGCATGTTTATGACGAATATCTGTTTGACCTGTAAGATATGCACAAAACAACATTGATTTGAATGAATCACCAATATCAACCATACTCATATATTGTTTGTCAATTGTTTCACGAGTATCAAGTCTTATTTTTGGTTTATCTTCAAATGACCAGGAATGTTGATCAGGATAAACTTTGAAATCAATTGCTAAACCAGTTTCAACCATTCCACTCAGAGAACGTTTTATATTATCATCACTCCACTTCCAAGTACATTCTTCTGTATAAATTCCAGTACAAGATTCATCACAAAATTTTTCATAAGGACCATATCGTAATTCAAATTCTTTATCAGGAATAATACAAACAATATCTATATCTGAAGGTTCAATTTCTGTTTCAATTTTTTGTGTAAATTCAGCACAATTTAATTCATCAACAAAACAATTAGGTTCTAATTGACTACCAACCAAATAAATTGGATGACCATAAAATATACGAATTGAATTTGCCCATCTAACTAATTTATGTTCTGGTTGTAATGGTAGAGTTAATCTTTTCATGATTAGTTTTTAAAGATTCTACCTGTGTTGCAATCATTACAAATTTCATAATGTTTGTTTCCTGGAATAAATTTTCCCATTCTAAAAACAGTATACCTTTTGCAATATTTGCAATGGTGAATGTTACCACGAATTTTCAGAATCATTAATATTCCAAAAAGTATTCCAATTATTCCAACTATAAAAAAAATTGTTTCAAGTTTCATTTTACATTTTTTGTAGATTCGACATATTGTGCAATTTGTTCATCTCTTATTTGAATTTGTTCTTCATTCATTTCAGGAAATTCAATTTCACCATCAGAAGATTCACAAATATTTTCTTCTTGATTTTGTTTAATAAATTGTGTTAAAGGTGTTTCAATGCGGTGTTTCGGATATTCTTCGTAACCTTGACGTCTTCTGTCAGCTTGAATTCCATAATTACGTCCTTCAACAGTTACAAGTTTTTTGTTTGCGGTTTTAATATTATCAGCCAAAATTTCAACTTTACAAATTTCAGTTTCGAAAAAGAATTGTTTTTTACCTTCACCGAATTTTGTTATATATTTTGGTTCAAGTTTTTTGTGTTCAATTACTTCAAGACTTCCAATTTTACCTTTAGTTGAAGGTTTTTTATGTTTATCTCTGCCATCCATTTCAATTTCTCTAAATCTTTCAGCATTCATTGCTTGAGCACCTAACATTATCATACTCATAGCCAATACATTTCTCATCATTCCGCTCATGATTTCTTATGTATTAAATTAATTGAAGCAAACCAGGAATCATGATTTTTAACACAAATAGTTTCATTTGTTTTACAATAATTTGTCATACAAATTGTGCAACATTTACTGAATAATTCATAAACTTTTTCTTGAACCAAATTAACAAATGTTTCATCTTCTTGTTTAATTTCATTTTCAAGTATTTGAATTTTGAAATTCTCAATAATTTTGGCACATTTAATTCTGATCAATAAATTGAAAATTTCTTCTTCATCAGATATAAATGGCATTTTATATTTTGTATATGATTCATTTGTCGATGCAAGAATAATACATTTAATCTGAGCATAAGAATAAATTGTACTGAAAATTCCAAGAGAACCATAAGATGCTGTTTGAATTTTATAAGTACCATTTTTCTTGATCTGAATAACTCTACCAATTTTATTAGTATCAGTTAAACACCAATCATATAATTTTATATTTTCAGTTTTTGCAAGAAAATATGATTCTTTATGATCATCCATGAACATACCAAGTTCATCTGGTTTGTTAATAAAGGTTTTTAGCCTTGCAAGTCTTTCTTCCGGTATTTTTGACATGATGTTTTATTTTTTTATAAATTATTGGAGTTGCTAAAATTATGGTAATTATTTCAAGTATTACTTGTATCATTTTTAAACCTGTCATACTTGGTTGGTTTTATTTTTATAAAATCAGTCCAATTATTTTTTGGATCAAATGGTCTTTTCTTAAATTCATCAAAAGGTATTTCGATTTTTTCTATTTGTTCAGCAAAACATTTTGCATATTCTTGCATTGCTTCGTAAATCATTTCATCAGTAAATGCAAATTTAGTACCAATATGATATTTATTTTTTATACCAATTAAAATTGATTCTTGAACAATTGAAGGTTGTTCTGAAATTTGAAAATCATATTGTGAATCAACTTTCTGATCATAATATGCTTGCATTGCATCTAACGCAACTCTTCTAACAGAACCATCTTCGATTAGAACCTTACAAACTTTCAAATCCATTTTATCAACAGTTTCATTGAGAATTATTTCTTTTGATTTCATTATCGTATCATTATTGATTTTAAAGTATCAAGTATAAATATTAAACATATACACCAGATTAATAAATCCAGATAAAAACAAAAAGCATTGAACATTTTTCCTTTTGAATATCTGTAATAACAAATTGGAAAAAGCATTTTTGGATCAAATTGAAACATTAACATGATCTAAAATATATGTAATTAAAAATCCGATAGCCATTGCCCATATTAATAAATCGAGAAGATAATCATTTGCTTCTGGTTTATGACCATTAATCTTATGAATAATGTAACTGAATGGTAAAAGTTTTGCTGCTTTCATGATTATTTAGTTTTTAGTTTGGATTTTGTATGAATGGACAATAACCATCTGTAATTCCAATATCCCATCTACCACTACCCATAAAACATACGAGATGATTTTCAACAGTTTTGCAATCACTATCAAAAGAACTACAACGAATTTTCTTTTTAGTTGGTGGTTCTTTTATTTTTGATTCTTCTAAAGTTTGTGCCATTATATATTCATTTTGAAAATTGTCGTATGATTATTAATACATTTTGTTTTGCAAGGTGTCATCATTTCATGTGTGAAACATTGCAAACAAATAAACTTAAATGTATTGTTAATTTTTCCATCTGGAATACAAATTGATCCTGGATTTTTTTCAGCTAATTCATTACATTCATCCATTATTTTATTTAAAAGTGGATCAGTTAAAATATGAATTATGTTATTTAATACCGGATTCTTTGTGGTAATTTTATCAACAATATGCTCCCAAAAGAAAATCTTTGGATTATCAGTCGCAACTATTTTGCCAACAATCTGATGTTTCTTTCTGAAGATTAAATACTTATCATTATAATCCAGGAAACCAGTATTGATCTGATAGTTTTTCAATTCTTGTATTCCTGTAACCATGCCGATTTTACCATCAATAGTTATAATAATATCTTCAATAAGATAAGTATCCAAAATAGGTTTAGCTATTAAATATCTGAATTTACTATTATCTGTTATAAATGCTATTTTGTTTGATTCAGGATTACTTATGAAATCCGAATAAATTGCGCGATGAGAAAGTTTAGACATATTATTTGGTTTATGTGAAAAATCCCGGAGAAGTTCAGCTTCCGGGATTTTTTCAATTCAATTCAATTCAACAATCATTTACACTGCTATTTTATATATCTATTATTTATTCATTTTATGGAATGAAATCTATTGGATTATTTTTTTGATACGATATTTATGTCAAAAAATAAATCAATTGTAACAAAATCAGAATCAGCTATTTTAAAATCACCACTAATAATTGGTAAATAATTTGTGTGTGAAATAACGTATGGAGTTTTTAAATCCTGTTTGGTTGATATTTTCTGTTGTTCAATCAACATATCAAAAACCATATAATCAAATGTAATTTTGTTGGTTGTCATGTAATTTTCAAATAACAATTCCATATTAATTAAATGGAATTTATTATAGAAAAATTTAGAAAATTCTTTATAAAGAAGTATTGAAATTGCCTGACCATGATTAGTTTGATCTTGTGAAGTTTCAAATGTAATCTGGAATGCATATTTATTTACAAGTGAATCAAATAAATTATGAGATGTTAAACAATATTCATACTCATTTATTTGATCATCCAAATTTTGTTTATCCACCTTTGTCAATAAATATGAGTTGTTGTTAATTATCGATTTATATTGGGAGATAATATTTTGATCATTTTCCACCAATAAACTTAAAGATTGTTTTTTACTTATATAAATATTATTGATGGTTTTTGATGTGTCTGATAATTTTATATCCTGTAAAAGTATGGTTGAATATTTGTTGATGAAATTTCTGTATGAAATATTGTCGAATAAAAGATTGATCGAATGATTAAATCCAATTGCAGCTCTCATAGAATTTTCATCGGTACCATTAGAACCCAGGTTAAATCCAGATATATTTACAATTTCTATTTCAGTTTCATCCAAGTCAACTTGCGATCCTATAGAATTAACAATTGATTCAGTATTAAACAAAGTAACAATATCAATATTTCCAACTTCCCCCAAAGACAATCGATAAGTTATGTCAAGACTATCATTTAGTTGTAACCCCTTTACATAAATAATTATTGGTGTTTGTGGATTGTTTGAAAACTTCACCAGAAATTGTTTGTTTTCATTCAGATTTTCATTGTTAAAGAATGATTTGACTTCGACAAATTCATTACCTCCAACATTCATGATAATACTATTCTGTGCAATATTCTCATCAGTTATATATATTCTTTGTATCTTTTCACCAGTTCCCAACACTGTTAATTGTTTAATAGTTCCTTCAATAACTGGCACGAATAATGTATTGTAATCCAGTTTCAAAGTACGATCATTCACATACATATATTCTATTTTGGATTGCGAATTTGTAAAAATAGAATAAGGTTTTATAAACAACGGAGCACCAACTCTTTCAAATACTTTGGGTTGTACTTTAATTCTTAATAAGCCAGAAGCAGCTATTTTTAATACAGGTTCAAAACCATTTTGAGCTGTTAAACTTCTCAATGAAGAGTTGAATTGTGCTGTCAACATATTTCTTTCTCGTTTCGAAATATCCAAACGATATTCCAAATTAGTGAAAGCCGCATTAATACCATTAAACATTTGCCAAAAAATGTTGGTGGCTTTTGCCGGTACTCTCTCACTAATATATTTCGATAATATTGTAGCTATATTTTCCATTTTTCTAATTTGTTATGAACCCAATAAAAATTTCTGAAGGAAGTTCTGATCAACACCATTATGATCTTGTGCTAAAACACTAACAACTATATAAATTAAGTCTTTTCCATTATCCCCTTTTATAGTTTCAGCTGTTACATTGTAATTGAAATCATTTGCATGTTGACAATTACGTTTGATGTAAGTATTGATCTCATTTTTAATTTGAGTAATACTTACAAACTTATTGAAAACATATCGTTGAAGATTGATTGCTTCGTAAATACCCCAAATATCATTCGGAGCTAATTTCACGGACAATTCAATTTCTTGAAAGAATAATTCCAAAGAATCAATCAAAATATTGTTTTCTTTCGAATCACCATGTAAATTTAAGTCAATGAAAGATTCAGCCATTATGATAAAATTTGTGAGTCACGCATTTTGATTTCAAGAAATGAATTTAATTTTCCCAATGTTTCCGAGAAAGTATTCCAACTTGAATGTTCCTGTAATTCATACACAAATAATTGTGTTGCTTCATTGTTACATGATTTCATGTTAAAAATAAATTGATAACCAATAGTACTCAAGATGTTTGTCTTCTGAGTAAAAGTTTCCATTGCCCAATTCTGTACTTTGTTTTCGAATGGATATATAAAATTTATTCCATGCAATTTTTCAGTACCTGAATCATCCATATAGAATAACAGTAAACAGTTAAAATCAAATGATCCAACCGTAACATCATCGAATATAAAATTATCAAAATCCAGTACAACTTTCTCATCTCCGGCAAATATAAACTGATTCAAACCATTATCATACAATCCAACATCACCCGACACATCACCCTGAACTAATGATGGAACATTAACCGGTCGCCATCTAAGAGTAAGTTGTGCACATTTATTTGGAATCTGTCCAATAATTTCAGACCATCCATTATTATTTCCCGAGTTAACGAAATTACTTAATGCTAACTTATTAGCGAATGTTGGAACCGCATCCACCTGTTCCATTGTCAACCCCATCTTCTTCAGAGTTTTCCAGAAAGCAATCTCCACAATTTCTTCAATTCCTTCCAATCCACTTTGACGAATAATATTCTCCATATAAAACTGAAGAGTTTTCGGCACAAGCATATTGGGTGTATCAGAAGTTACTCCAACAGTACTCAAGTCAATGGTAAATTCATTTATTCCATCATATACGTGCCAAACAGGTAGATTCAAAGCCACCATTTTGGTGAAATAATATTTTCCACCAGTTGATATTGCTTTATCAAGATCAGTTAGAGATTTGCTAAAAGTAATATAAGTACTCTGGTCATTATTTAATGCGTTCAAACTTGGAAGATTCATATTATTTATTTTTAAAAATTTTAACGGATTTTGGTAGTTTCCAAGTAAACTACCAAAATCCGTTAAAATTTTGGGAGACACATTGGAAAATTTTTTCAAGCTACAAGAATTATATATAATCTATAGTATCTGAAAATTTTTCCTTTTAAATAAACCAAAAGATTATGGCAGTCATCGGAAATCCACTGTTGAAATTTGAAAAGTCTAATGTACCTGAACAAAAAGGTATAAGATTGGGCAAAAATATGAATTACATCACTCCAGAAATGCGGGCGTATGCCTCGGAGTATTGTGATCCACTTGAACAAAATTTTAAGTTGATGATCAATTTCAATAAACCTTACGGTCTATTTGCACCAGAGACTTCTTTGAACTCAGCTCTTGCTTATTTGAATCGAATAGGTGAAGTCGAACGATTTGAAATGTTGAAGCATTGGATTGAAAGATTTCGTGATTTTGTTAGGAATTATGACTTCTTGATTTTGGGAGTTGATGGGTTGGATGCTATTGTAAATAAGAAATTATCGGAAACATTCACAGAAGCTGATAAAATTACGATTAATATTCGTGAAACTATTGATATGAGATTCCAGTCACTTTTGACTATATTTAAATCAATTTGGTTTGATGAGGAAAGGAAAGTTGAAGTGATTCCTGTTAATTTAAGACGCTTTGACATTTCAATTTTGATTTACTCTGGAAACTATTACAACATGGCATTGTATGATATACAAGATGGAGATCAACCAGAAGATTCACCTGATGCTTTGATTTTACCAACATTATCTAAAATATCATCGAATTTTTTCAATAATCTTTCCAATCCGGAGAAATTGTATTTCAATCATCATATGATTTATTGTGGCGACTGTGAGATCAATAATGAAGAATCAGGAAAGAATTTCTTCGAAAATATATCGAATGATCCATCAAATATAGAACAAACTAAAAATTGCTTGACGTTTAATTTTAGGTTTGCACATTATAATGGAATCTTTAATAATATATTTGGTAATTTTGATTTTGTAAAATTATTGGCAATTGCAGCAGCTCAAGATAAAGTTGCAAATCAGGTGAGTTTTCTGAAACAAATGAAACAGGGATTTAAACAAGCAGCAACCGATACATTTCGTTTATTAAAATCAAAAGTGATTCATCAACCGGATAAATTTTTGAATAAGAATACTGTGATCGGAAATGCTCTGAATAATATTACTGATCCTCAATTTCTGGTCAAAATGGTTAAAAACACTGCCGATCTGGGAATAACAATGGGAGATGAATGGATAAGTGGTAAAATTGCACAAGTAAATAACATGGTGCAAATGAATTTCTCAGACAATTTCGTCACAACTTATCATGATTTCTTTGACAAACATTCAAAAAACATAGAAACCATACCAACACCACAGAAATTATCATCTACTGTTAAACCTGGATATGCACCTGGATCATCTGATTCAACAGAAGAGAAAGGTATTCAGTATCGGGTTGATAATATATACACAAGAAAAGCATTCTAAATTCCCCCTACTTAAGTAAAAATAAAATGGCAGATTCATTAGGATTAGTAAAAATATTTTTTGGTAAAGTTAAGACTGTGCAAGATACAACTAAACTTTATCGGTGTCAAATCTCAGTTGATAATTATACTGAGAAGATTCCAGTAGCTGATTTACCATGGTATTTTCCTTGGTATGGTTTGAATTATCTTCCAGAGGAAGGGGATATTATATCTGTAATAGTTTTTGATGATAATTTTTCCACAGCATTTTATGGTAGGAAGATTGAACTAAACAAATCCGAATTATCTGACGAAGATTATCTTTCTTATCTCGAAATATATAATCGTAATATTGATGATAAGAAAATTCAATTATCTTATACTAAATCTAAAGGAATTGAATTTATTAATGGTGAATCAAAAACCGTTATTGAATTGGATAAAATTACTTGGTTTCAAAATGATAATTCAATAGAAATTACAAATGATAAAATAATTTTGGGTAATCAAAATCAAGAAGCTGCAATTTTGGGAAATAAAGGTGTCGATCATTTGAACAAGATAATTACTCATCAACAGAATACTATAAATAATATGATGCAATTATTCGGCGCAATTGCGACGGCATGTACAACACCATTTACAAAACCAATACAGATTGCACTAACAGCTTCAATGTCACCATTATCAATATCTTTAGGACAGGAAAATGGTAAATTAGTTGAGGAAAATAAAACAATACAAAGTAAAAAAACTTTTATCGAATGACAATACTTCCAATCAGAATCAATGATATTCATAATAGAGTCATTGAGAGACAATCGGTTATCAAGACAAACTGTTTTTATTTTTGGTCTAATCAGATGT
>Ga0209083_1003226_pt1 | contig 13985 bp, 16 predicted proteins | sample AM7aDNAmetaG_FD_184132 | JGI IMG/M metagenome (GOLD analysis project Ga0209083, IMG submission 184132) | Freshwater microbial communities from Finland to study Microbial Dark Matter (Phase II) - AM7a DNA metaG (SPAdes) (version 3) | ecosystem: Environmental > Aquatic > Freshwater > Lake ...
GATGATTTTTTGCACCTGATTGGCCAAAGATGATTTGATAGCCAATGCCAGATCGGCATAAAGCGGATTATCGGGGATGGCAATGGTATACCATGCATCTATTTCTGATGCCAGTGCAATAATCTGATCGAAAAGGGTTTTCAGCGCCTTGCCGCTCGGCTGTGTATCCAGATTGGTGCGGTTTTGCTCGTAATCGCGCTTCAACCTGATCAAATCGGTATTTGCTATCGATGCGGCAATCACCGCCATATCACGACGAAAAAATTCCTGCCAACTGATTCGTTCGGAAGGGATACCATCCTTGATACTGCTTTCCGGAATGTCGTAAAAATGGATGAGCGAGGCATAGTTTCTGGCAAACACCAGCAAATCTTCCATTCTGCGTCCATCAACTGGCACATAGCTCGGGTCAAGCGCTTTCAGGTAACGCTCAAATTGGCCGGAGCCATCACGTGGTATCTCTTCCTGGCAATTACAGTTCTTCATGTCGCAATATTGGTGGCTTCATTGATATAGAACGGAAATACAAAGTTGTAACGTGTATTTGTGGTGATGATCGTGTAGGCAATATCAAGCTGTAGTATGCCATTCGCCTGATCTGCTGTTGAAACAATATCTCCGATGATAATGCGCGGTTCATGAAAAGCCAGGGCTTCCTTGACAATTTTTTCGATCAGGGTCTGATCCTGGATATTCATGGTGCTGAAAACAAAAGGCTGCAAATTGGCGCCATAGGTTGGCAACATGACCCGCTCACCGTTGAGGGTAGAGAGGATAATGTGCATACTGCTTCTCACGGCGTCTTCTTCAACCAGCATTTCAATGCCATCCCATTCGCGACGAAATGTTGGGGGAAAACTCCAGCCAACTCCTAAAAACGATCGATCAATATTTGCCATAGCCTATAGGTATCTTATGTTACGTTTTGACTTTTTAGATTTTCAGCCACCTATGCTTACGGTAAAACAGCCGCTAATAATGCTGCCGCCATGCACTGTTGGATCACCTATTCTTGCAGCGGGCTGTCCGGCAATTTTAACGGTCATTGAACCCTGTAGAATGCTGTCCGGCGGACCCGCACATACGCAAACACTCCCCACTGTCGCTGCCGGCAATCCACCGATTTTCACAGTCACCACCCCAAGTAGTTGTATCGGCCCACCAATATGTGGAGTGCCAACCGGATTAAGCATCGGGCAAACATGATTGTCTCCTATACGAGCTGCAAATGGCATAATTCTTTGTTGCTTTAATTGATATTCACAAACGTCCCCTTAATGGTAACCTGGCCTGTGCTCGCTTCAATTGTAATTCCGTCTGGACCCATCGTGATGGTGTTTTGGTTGTCGTCGCTGATTATCAACTTCTGACTCTCATTAATCAGAATTGATTTTTTGCCGGTCGCAGTGGGGACAATCAAACTCATCTTTTTGTTGCTGTCATCAAATATCAGCTTCAGCCCTTCCTTGGTAACAAAACCGTATTGCTGTTGACCTGCTTGCTCGGGAAGCGGTGACTGGTGACTGCTTTTACTGTGTAAATAACCAAGAATGATCGGTTCGCGCGGATCATCACCCAGAAAACCAAGCACCACTTCATCCCCTGTTTGCGGACGAAAATATACGCCTCGATCAGCACCGGCATCCAAGGTGGCAACACGTGCCCAAAAGCCATCCTTACTTGATGTTATAGTTGGAACGGACACTTTTACACGATATTGCCCACCCTCTGCACTATCTTCGGTATCAAGTACTATACCTATCTGCAGACCGTTTACGCCTGGCAGCAAGCCAGACGCTGGTTTGTCCATCACTTTCTCTTTTTGAAAGAACCAGTCATCCTTCCAGCCGAATTGCACATCCGTCATCCAGTTACCATCAAAAACATGCAAAACCCCGGTTACGAAAACATTGCCGTTGAAGCGGTCACCAACGCCGTCAAGCTTGATCATCACACCAGGCTTTACTTTTGCATTGCCTTCAATACGGACTCTTCCAACAGCTTTGGAAAGCTTGTTTCGCAAGGCATAGGCATCAGCCCAATCCTGCAGCTGATTTGGGGTCAGGTGACCGGGATGGCTTAAATTCACTTGAACAGCCATGACACGGGCAAGTTTATCAGAGGCAAGATTACCAGCTTCTGCAAAAGTGGCCGTACCATCATCCGATTCTTCAAGCTGCTGCCGAGTATAATCCCAGGAATGAGTTTTAATTTGCTTCGCCTGACGACGAGCATCCATTTCCGCCTCAAATTCATAAATATGTTTTCCGTATGTGGCGGTCAACAGTGGCAAGCCCTCCGTCGACGGTTTTTGTACCACCAGTTTGCCATCATCAGTCAGCACCAGCATTCCATTGGCTTCAGCACGGGTACATATAAAATCCCAATCAGTCGCATCAAATTGAACTAACTGCTTATGTATGAGCGTCGTTTTCGATATATCCGGGTTGAAGTTGCCTGCAAGTTCCGAAATGACCTCACTATCGGTTTTATTATCGTAGTAAGCGCTTTTACGAGAACCCGTCAGTATGATGGCTTTATCCTTGGCCTCTATCACCAGCACTGATGGTTTGTGTCGCTTTGCTTTTAGCGAATGCTTAACCACAACACCCGTAAATACGCTATCAACATTGCCATGATAGCCAAGTTGAATTGTTATCTGGCTCCCGGGTGCAAAGGTATCTTTATTACTCAGTGGAAAATTCCGATCTGATGCAGAGCCATCACTCAATACAAGTTTTGCAGATGCAACCTTATTAAAGCTTTTATTGACGACAGCCTGCAAGAGAGCTATCTCATTATTTACAGGGGTGCCGTCAATCAGTACGGTCAGACTGACAACATCTGTCGCATCATCCGATCCAGGCGGCAAACTGATTAAACTCATGTTCGTAATAGAGTGGTATTCAGGTTTTTGAAATCGGCGGACAAACCAGTGTCGTACCGGGTTTTAAACGACGAAAATTTTTTAATTTGTTAACTTTGGCCACTTGCAGATAATAGTCCTGATTGTTATAGGTCTGATAGACCAGCAAGGGCAGGATGTCGCCGTCTTTCACCTGTAAACGGTGCGTGAGATCGGGTGATGAGAGCATACCCAGCACATCACTCAATCCCGGGATTATTCTTTCGATAAAACTTGCCTTTATTTTTGCCCGTATCGGCAGACCAAACATATCGAACATCGTGTAGGCCACGGTGGAAGATTGCAGAGTGCACGTGTTGATAAAGGTCCCGTACTGCACTAAAAGATAGGGCGAGCGATGAAGGTTGCCCTTCACAGTTGTCGTGACAGCTCGAAAAAGCGCAACTTGAGCTGTTACAGGTATTTTTACACCATTGGTATTGACCCCGGTGCCATCCAACATGAATTCGATGCTGAATTTGCGTGGATCAATCCTGATAAATTTTGGATCCGCGCTGTCTTTTCCCTCTGGAACTGTTTTGTCCCAAACCACATCCTCCTGAATATCAAAGCTTTCAGGATTAAACATTGCTATAAAGGGAACACCAAACGGAATTCCATCTTTAAACGTCGGTATGATCTTCAGGTTAAATGGCAGTTTAATCGCACTGTGAGTATCCATTTTATCGCTCTTTGCTCTCTTGTATAATTTCTAAAACCCGTTCAAGCATATTGTCTTCTGAACTCGCCGAACTCTCTTTACTGTGGTCACCCGACGCATCATGAGTTTTGCTATCGACCACAGCGCGAATGATGACTTCATTAATTTGTACTGGCATAGAGTGTTATAATTTCCGTTCAAAATACTGATAGGCAAGTTCGATCGTTTCCACAACTATCGAGTTATCGCTGGCTTTGAAGTCCGATACCGACCATTTTAAGGGATAAGCCTGTATCACATTCCAGATAGCTACAGGCTGATCGGCTTCATCCATCAAGGAGATATGGATATCAGCCGGTTTAAAGTCATAAACTACAACAGTGAAGTAGGTGCTCATTGCTGACTTGAACCAATCGAGTAAGGCGGTGCCTTTCAGTAAACCACGCTTTAAGACCAGATTCGGATATTTCACCCGTTTGGGAAGCTTGTAGGAAAACCGGTTTTCGCCTCCTTCACGCAACTCTTCAGTCTCAACCTCGAAACTGAGTCCACTCACTTCCTGAAAGCGCTGTTCAGTGTCGCTACCCATACCGGCGACACCGATAAACTCGACTTTAAAGTGAAAACTCACTGGTGGATAATAGGCTGGCATCGCTTAGGTCGTCGAGATAGAGATGCCTTCATGCACCAACTCAATCGATTCGATGGCAATCTCATTGCCGCTGGCCTTTAACCCAGGCCCTTCACATTTCACCGGCCAAGCCTCCAAAACATTCCAGGTCATGACATTATCCCCTGCATCATTTAACAAACTGATAGTTAAACCTCGGCGATCTAGTTCGGCTGGATTTTTTATATTTTTATTATTATTGAACCAGTCGAATAAATCATTGTTTTTTTCAACAATGCCGCGTTTCAATGTAATATTGTTAGCCTTTTTCAGGCCAGGCCGTTTCAAAGGAAGCGTGGTACCAGGCATTAAGCCGTCACGATATTCTATTGCTTGATGTTCCTGTGTTAATCCGGACACTTCCGAAAAGCCGATGTCCGAAGTTCCCCATGAAACTTTGTAATGAAATACTGGAATAGGATATGTAGCCATTAGCGTATAATCTTAGTTAAATATTGTAAGAGGTTGTTGTGAAAATCAGGATTGCTGTAGCAACTGTGAAAACTTCAGCACTATAAATTCAGCTGGACGGGCGACTGCCATACCTATCTCCACATTCATCCGACCTTCAAGAATATCCTGGGCATTCATGGTCGTTCCCAGACCAACGTGAACATAAAAGGCCTGTTCGGGTTTTACACCAGCCAGCGCACCATCTCGCCATTTCAAAAAGAGATAGTTTTCGATCATGGCCTGAATTTTTACCCATGTACCAATGGTATTCGGCTCAAACACCGCCCAATGACTTGACTTTTTAACCGATTCTTCAGCCATGTTAAAGAATCGACGCACACTGATGTAACGCCATTCATTATCGTTGCCATTGAGGGTACGCGCTCCCCAGACCAGAGTACCCCTGCCTGGAAAGCTGCGGATAGCGTTGATGGATTTACCTGCAGTTGAATCAATGTTCAGATTTTGCTGTTGAATATCGGATATCGCGACAGTAGGGCTGGAAACAAAATAAAGTGACTCATTGGCGGGTGCCTTCCATACGCCTTTGTTCTGATCGACTCTGGCATATAAACCGGCAATAGCGGGAGAAGGCGGTAAAGTGACGGTATTCTGCTGAAGTGCATAAATGATCTTGCCATAAAGCACCGAACCGCTATCGACACTCTGCTTAAGTACCTTGCCCTGTAAGATTAAGGTTAGATCTTTGGCATTTGTGTCTTTTGCGTCAACAGGTTGGAAAGAATAAACGTCTATGGTAATGTCTATGAGTTTATTCGTCGCACTATCCGTAAAATTCCGACCATAAGTGGTGCTCAGGTTTGGATAGTAGGCTGCTGCGTAGCGCAAAGACTCAGGATCACCAGCAGCTGCTGTTCTAATAAGGGTAACATCGTTATCAATATCGCCCATAGGGTAAGTTTGATCTTGTAACGTCGCTTTTTCCGGATCGATCAAGGCAAATCTGTCTTTTAATTTTGCCGCCTGATTGATCGACGCCTGAATGACGTCACTGTAACCACCTGAAACTGCTGCCTCGGGAATCGAAAGCAAAGTCACTTCATCTATATTTTCGATATAGCTCAATCCCGTGACCAACTTTTTCGAATCTATAATAGCTGCCTTATAGTCCCCCACAGAAACGATATAGCATGTAGCACCGCCATTATCGAAATAGTGTTGAATAGCATAAGCCAGATTGTAATTCGATGGTTTACCTTTAACCGGATTGATAGACACTACAAAGTTTGCATAGCCGTCATCCGTCACGCTTACGGTAATGCTATCGTCGGTTTCTGTTTGAGGGTTTCCATAGTAACGCTGGTATTCATTATAACTTGCTATTTTCGTCGGCAAATTTGTCAAATCCCCTTTGGATGGATGAAGGGCTTTTTCGGTATAGCCTATAAAGGCCGGAATCGCCGTTTCTACTTCGGCAATGGAGGGCGGAAATGTAGAGATTTCCTGTACATACACACCGGGAGTGGATAGTTTTAAGACAGCCATAAGTTTAGTTTTCGCTAAATGGTTATGAAAATATCAGAATAAATAACAGTCTGTGTTGAAGAATCAATCAACTCAGTTTTTGGATAGGGTAAGTCTGAACGAACAATAGTCTCTTTGACTGGATCACCAATATATTTCTTGAGTGTCAGACTCAGAGGATCATGCGTGATGCTGCTACTGGAGAGATACTTTTCCTGGAGCAATACATCGTTATTTGCAACAAACTCAATCTCAGTGTCGCTGGTTATAGAACGATTGAACGTAATCGCCATATCGTTGCTGGTAATATTAAGTTTATTGAGAAAGTTCGCTTTATCGCCTGCACTTAATGCCGCCATTTCTATAAACAAAGGACTGTTCGGATAGAGATGCATGGTATATCGCCAGCGTGTTTTTCTGTTCTGAAACAGGATTGAATAAGCTGGGCACTGGGCAGTTAGCGAATAATCCGGCTCAACGATTCGGTAATTTGCTATCAGTGTATCGGTGAGCATAAGCTCTACGACACCGAAGACAGCAAAACCAAGTTCGCCGGTGTAATAGAACTCATCGACTACCACTCCACTGATCAAAAGCTTGCATATACCTATCGGCAATTCGGACAGGTTGAATATCAGATCGGATTGTCCGGCTTGGTTGATGATGGAAGTTGAAGCGACTTTCCAGGCAGTCAGCTCATGCTGGACAAATGCCTGACCCACAGCGACTGCCGCACCATGGTGAAAACGGTAGATGGATGATGATCGTTTTTTGCTATCTTTTGCAGGCTTGACCCCTGTGGCAACCTGACTCAGATGCAGGTTAGTCCGCAGTGCCGAAGCATCGGATTGCTGGTTACTGAAATAGTAGAGAGAACCTCCACCACTGAACAAAGCCAGATCATCGAAATTGAGAACATTCGGGTTGTTGAGCCTGACCCAGAACGATAACTTATCGCCAGGTTGTGGAGAAAACCGAAGCAAATCATCGCCACCCGGATTGCTGCCAGATACCTGGGCTAACAGAATAGAATTCCCCTGTCTGTCATCACGCCGAAACAGTATATTAAGCCGATTCATCAGAATCTGGCATTCATCAGTGGGTAGCAATTCAAAATCAAGTATGGGCTCTGTCTGGTATTTTTTACAGATACCATTACTATAATATGGCTGCCTGATCACTATTGATGCCAATGGCTTGTATTTTGAGGATAGTGTATCCATGCGGTCTAAGAGCCTCCAACATAATTGAGTTCAGAGATAGACGCAATTTTGTCATTGCTTCTGGTCTCAAAGAATGTCAGCATCTTCATTCTATACACCGCGCTTGGTATATATTTGTGACCTATCATGGCCCAGAGAAAGTTTTGTTGCTCTAAGGTCATGTTGTGCAACATGAAAGAGAGCCTCTCTATCAATTGCCAGGGCTTTGTATCAGGTGCACTTACAGAAGCATTCAGTGCCGGATATTTATCTGCTGTAAATACTGGATTGGCCTGAAAAAAACTGATCACATCAGAGAGGTCGCGCAGTGCGGTTTGATAATCGCTGTTATGTGCGGCTAACAATATAAATACATCGAGCTCAACAGGAGGGTTCAGGCGGAAATAGTTTTTATCGTCTTTGGGGATATAATAGGGGCGTTTACCTTCTCGTCGTTCTTCTTCTATGCTCACCATCATTAAGGTAATATGAGTAGATGCGGTAATGTTTATGGTACCATTTGGAAGTATGATAGATTTTAAATCAACAACACTACCTGTGGTATAACTGGCATCCTGCTCCCGCATCACCATGAAGGACTCTAATTCCTTTTGTAGAAACTCTAAAGCAGTCCGTATCATACTCTTCTCCTGAAGATCAGGCATTTTTGTTTAAAAAAACCTACAGAGTCGACTTTTTAACCATCAAGCTTCAATGACTTATTCGTACACAGGAATGATTGCTTGACACAACGATCAGATGATGTATTGATGAATAAGCCTAACAAAACCTTCTAATAACAGATATTTCCTGGTATTCAGCAGACGATAGCTGCCTAGATGTAATAACCACTTCAGTAATGTTATGTATAAACTCACCTAGTGTAATGACAGGATGCTGCAGACAATACTGAAAAAATGTTCCTTGTAATGGGTCAATAGTCCCAGAAAACTTCTTAATCAGATACTATTATAACGTGAATTGGGGTGTAGGGGTACAGAACTTTGATGTTGAACAACAATTACATTATAACAATTGTTAACATAAATAAAAATAAATTTTCTGCGGATGTTTTTGCAGATCTCTTGGGTTTTTGGCAAACATGGTAAGCATTTATAGAGTCAAAATGTCCTCTAAAACTTCTGAAACTTATCAGATTATAACGACTTGTTGAGAAAATCGGTCAACGGTTTCAGGGATCTGAAAATCCTGGAAAGCGATGCAATAAATGCGGGATCGGTTACTTCTTCATCGCTGAGAAAACGTTGGGTATAGTAGTCTTTGCATTTGAGATAGTCTATGGCCGGGCTTGTACTGTCATAACCTTTTGGAGGCCTGACCAATTTGCCTGAAGCTTTGACGCTTTCAGGGAAACAGTGTAGAAGATTATTGTCGCTAATAATCGATTGCCACTCACTGAAAAAGCTGTCAATCTGGTGCCTTATCTGATCAAGAATAGCGGTTTCGGGCATATAGATGCCCCCTCCAACAAATGATGCTCCAGGTTCCACATGGAGATAATACCCTGCATAGGGGCTTTTCCTGCCTCCCTTGCTGATAAAGGCAAAAAAGTTTGTTTTATAGGGCGTTTTGTCTTTTGAAAAGCGTATGTCGCGGTTGATGCGCATGATACATGCTTTCGGATCAAGATGTGAGGTTGCAATATCCACATCAAATCCTGCTATTTCAACAAGCAGTTTTACAACGGTATCCAACACATCACCCTGCGCCTTCTGATACTCTTTTTTGTGCTCATCGAACCACGCCTTGGTATTGTTGGCTTTCAGGTCTGTGAGAAATTCGAGTGTCGTGGCGGTAATCATAAGTTGAAGAGTTAGGATGATAGGTCATATAGGACAAATACGACTTATAGGACTTATAACATTTTTTTGTGGTCGGACAGATTGGAACTGGAAGTTGAGGATTCATGATCCGAACCTTTTTTTTCTGAACTGGTCACCAGTTTGTGCAGAATGCCTATAACGAGAAGGGATGCAAGCAACAGACCATAATGCCATGTATTGGTAGCCTGTTCCAAACTCTGACCAGCAGTGACGGTACGGACAGGTTCAACGATCAGCTGCCGAAGAAGAGTTATCATGGCTACTTCAATGAACACGACAACATGAAACACCCCGGTCTGGACATAATTGATTTCTGCAGAAATCAGGCTTGACAGTGTCCACACAATAAAGAGAGTTCCCAATGCCTGCAGAAAACCATGAGCAAGATTATTTATTTCAAATGAATGAACAACAGCCATGATAAACTCCCACAACACCATGATGCTTGCCAAAACGAGCGCTATGGCAAGAAAAGCATGCAGGATATGATTAAACGCACGTAGCGTACTTAACAGGCGATCTTCGAAGGATGCTATCATCGACTGACAGGTTAATGATTACCCTTGAGCTGAAAAACAGTTACCGATATCAATGATTTTTACAAGCTTATTTCCTTTATTGTAACAATTAACCTCTGTGTTTGCAAAAAAAGGAAGTTCATAAATAAAAAATCCGGATACTCATCTTTTTTATCTCTTTATCATCACTCCCTCGGAATTATTGGAGAGTCTCCTTGCTGAATGTACATTATTGCTTGCGATTAAGAGATATTTCACATTGAAGCATTTACTGTTCCACTGGACTTGCATGAATGAAAAAGAATTAGAACAGCTGCAAAAGGGTGATATTATTATCAACCTTACCTACCTGCCTGATGACGTGGTCAGTGTCAGCAGCAGAATACATATTGTCGCCCAGCCATCAAAAGTATGGAAAACACTTGCCGATTACGATAACCTGAGCAGTTACCTGCCAAAGGTTTTATCAAGCAAAGTTGTTGAACGGAAGGGCAATGAGATCATTCTTGACCAGATCGGAAAAACCGGTATTTTTATCTTCGAGAAAATTGTTCATTTTCGTTTAAAAATCACGGAAGAGTACCCTGGAATAATCAGCTTCGAGCAGGTAGATGGAGATTTTGATATTTACCAGGGTACATGGGTGATTGAAACCAGTGATACCATACAAGGCACAGTTCTGTCGTATAATGCGGAAATCAGGCCGCATTTTTTTGCTCCCCCAATTCTTGTCAGTTTTGTGCAGCGACAGGATTTACCGGGAATACTCAAGGCACACAAACATAGAGCTGAAACGCTTTAATCTGAAAGATCAACAGCTTTTTTATAACATCATCAAGCGGTGAAAATTGCATCAATCGGACGTTTTTACCTGCAACCATTTATTATCGAAACACTATGATTACTTATAAGCCTGTGTGCGTTACCGGAGCTTCCGGGTTTATAGCCGCTCATATCGTCAGGCAACTCCTTGTACAAGGATACAGCGTGAGAGGTACAGTACGTAAAAGCCCGAAGAATTATCCTTTCCTTCTTGGACTTCCTGGTGCTTCCGAACGTTTAGAACTTGTTGAGGCCGATCTCCTGAGTAACGGTGCCTATGACCGGGCCATTGAAGGGTGTGACTATGTTATGCATACTGCAAGCCCTTATCAGATAAACGTTAAAAACCCGCAAACTGATCTTGTTGATCCGGCAGTTAACGGAACTGAAACTGTACTGGAAAGCTGCCTGAAATCAGCCGGAGTGAAACGGGTGATTTTTACCTCTTCTATTGCAGCTATTACCGATGAAGCTGAGAGTAATAAAGTATTCACTGAACAAGACTGGAATACCATGTCCTCCCTTGAGCGTAACCCGTACCATTACTCTAAAACACTTGCTGAACGCGCAGCATGGGATTTTATTATGAGAAAACGCCCTAAGTTTGATTTGGTAGCCATCAATCCCTTTATGGTTATCGGTCCTTCACTCGGCCCTTCACTCAATACCAGCAATCAGATCATCCGAGATATTCTGATGGGGGTTTACCCTGGAATCATGGATATCAACTGGGGTTTTGTTGATGTACAGGATGTGGCCAAAGCGCATATTCTTGCCATGGAAACCGATACGGCAAGTGGTCGTTACCTTTGCTCAGGAGAAGCAATGAACATGAAAACACTGATCGCTCTTCTGACATCATCAGGTTTTGCCACATACTCTTTACCAAAAATTAATCTTTCTGGAAAGGCGGGCACACTGCTGATGAAGGCACTTTCTTTCACACAACCAAGAGATACAGGCGTATATATCCGTACAAACCTTGGGCGAACAATGCGCTATGATAATGCAAAAATCAAGCGGGAATTGGGTATATCTTTTAAACCGGCTAAGGAGAGCATTATTGAGGCCGTTAAGGATATGGTACAGTGGGGTCATCTGCCTCCGCTAAAAAATGTCAAGTAATCAACTTTCAGATCATTTTATGCATTGCTCAATTCGAATGGCATATCGCTCAACGCTGCTCATCATCTTCGTACTGATCTCTTTTTTTTCTTATCCCTCATCGGCACAACTGAAAGAATCCAACACTTCTGACTCCTTATCGTCTGAGAAGGGGAAGCTTTTGAACGGTGAAGTTGTTGTTGTCCTTTCGGACCTTCCGGATGGAGTTACAGGAGTTGAGGGACACATCTATATCGCCGCTCCTCCGAAAAAAGTATGGGAGGTTGTCACTGATTACGACAATCATAAGAAATTTGTCCCGAACGTTATCGATAGCGGTACGATTTCGGATAATGGCAGTGAAAAAGTGATATTTGAGAAGGGCAAATCAGGCATGCTCTTTTTTAAAAAGACGGTCAACATCAAAATGAAAGTATGGGGAGATAGCCCGAAGCATCTTTTTTTTGAACAAATCACCGGCGAATTCAAAGTCTATCATGGGGAGTGGATTCTTGTAGATTACCAGCAGGGAGCAGGCACATTTTTAACCTATAAAGCTGAAGTAAAACCGGATTTTTTTGCGCCACGGTTTGCGGTAAAAAATGTCCAGAAACGCGATTGCCCTTTAATGATGTCAGCAATGAAAAAACAGGCTGAATCATTGTTAGTGCTGGAACTCAAGAAAGAGTGAGTTACCGGCGGAAAAGTTGAGATATCGGAGATTGATGAAAGATGGTGCGATCGTCAACTACCCTTGATGCCTGGATTGCATCGCGCTTTTTGAGTGTAGCGGAAATCTGCTGAACATTATAATGAATAGCACGGAAAACCGCTCCGGATTTTTTTATACCTCCAGTCCCCTGGACAAGGTAAGAGATGGCCGCTGAAACGTCAAGCAGAAGCCGCAATGGAACCAACCACAGCAGTGTTGAGGTACAAAGGTTCTTCAACAGCATGGTAATATTATTGCGGTGATTGAAATAAATTTTTTCATCTGAACCACCCGGCAGCGATGCACCCCCTTCGTGCAGTATGACCGATGAAGGGACTGAACGCACTTTGTAGCCGGCAAGCTTCATACGCCAGGAGAGATCAATCTCTTCCATCTGCATAAAAAATTCTTCATCAAACCCGCCAAGTTCTTCAACTACCGATCTTTGTACAAACATGGCGACACCCGATGCCCAGAAAATATTCTGCCCGATATCATACTGCCCCTTGTCGCTCTCAAGTGTGGAAAAAGTGCGCCCAAGACACCAGGGATACCCAAGCCGGTCAATCATACCGCCTGCCGCGCCAGCATAATCAAAAATCTTTGTAGCTTTGCCATTGGTCTTCAACGAAAGGATTTTAGGCTGCAGGGCACCAATGCGTTTATCTTCAAGAGCAGCAAGAACAAGCCTTTCAAGCCAGAGGGAATCATGAACGGTGTCGTCATTCATAAACACAACATATTCAGCTGAAGAGTTTTTCAGCCCTGCATTGCACCCTCCGGCATAGCCCCTGTTTTCCGGAAGTCTTACCAGTCGTGCGGTTCTGTATCGTTTGACAAGAAAAACCAGTCCTGCCTCCTTGCCGCCGTTATCAACCACCACAATGCCCATGGCCGGGTAGCGTGTGTGTTCAAGCGAATCAAGACAGCGTTCGAGCATGTCCCGCCGCTTGTAATAAGGAATAATGATATCGACTGAAGGATAGTTCTGTTCGGTGTCACTCATTATTCGCTATTCAAAATTATGGGTGTTGTGTCACTTCGAATCCGGAGGAACTCGGGTGAGAAATCTTGCTGATCCGGAAAGAAAGATCATTTCCTGATATTCAGGAATTAGATCCTTCTCTGAAGATCGGGATGACAGTTCAAAAGGTTACTTCAGTGTTTTCCAGAACTCTGCGGCAAGTCGGGCACTCTGTTCAGGAGTTGTGGATGCGGCAATATGCTGCAGAAGTGCTGTACCCACAACGGCTCCATCGGCAAGACTCCACATATATTTCACGCGTTCCCTGTCCTTTATTCCAAAACCGACAACAAATTTTTTCTTTGTGTGCAGGCGTACCCTTTTAAGATAGTCATCGACTGATGTGTCGTTTGATGCATCGGAAAGTTTGGCTGTGCCGGTTGTTGCATTGACAGCAAGGCAGTAGGAAAAATCTGTCGAAAGAGAGTCAATAAGCTCTATCCTTTCGGGCGGTGTTACTGGGGAAACAAGAAACACAACTGTAAGCCCCAAACCTTTGGCCCGTTCAAGAAAATCAGCTGCTTCCTCGGGCGGAAGGTCAGGAATAAGCAACCCGTCAACGCCCGCTTCAACCGCTTCATGCAG
>Ga0209083_1003227_pt1 | contig 13984 bp, 11 predicted proteins | sample AM7aDNAmetaG_FD_184132 | JGI IMG/M metagenome (GOLD analysis project Ga0209083, IMG submission 184132) | Freshwater microbial communities from Finland to study Microbial Dark Matter (Phase II) - AM7a DNA metaG (SPAdes) (version 3) | ecosystem: Environmental > Aquatic > Freshwater > Lake ...
AGAGGAAAAATGCCTCTCGAGTTGGCGGAAATCAAGCTCCCAGAGATCTATAACTGGCTAACTTACGTGAGAAAAAACTATCAAAAAACGACCTAATCGGGTACCAGTGCCAGATTTTAGCGCCATAGGACGTTACTGTACGGATACGCCCAGACCCGCCGTTCGATCTCGCAAGACAATGCCGCAGTCGCAACAGCGTCTTGGGGGAGAGGTTAAGGCGTAGAGTAGCAGAGATTTTTTTTGGACTTAGGCTTATTCTTTAAGCGGGGATTAAATCTTAGAAGGCGAAACAGCGATGAATACTTTGGCTGGCTTTTGGCCTTCATTCACGATCTGATGGGGGAATGAGGCGTCGAAGTAGAGTGTTTCCTGCGTTTTGAGATCGTATTCCTGCGTTTCAAGCTTGACCTTCACGTGTCCTTCAGTGACCCACAAGAATTTTTCTACGCCGCGTTCATTATGTTCCTTCTCCGTTTTGCCGCCGCCCTGGAGAGTGAGGAGGAGAGGCGTGATCTTCTTCTTGGAACTTTCCTGCGTGAGAACTTCCATATGGACGTCTTTTGTGTGATGCGTGGCGGTGCGGGTCTCTTTCGCCTGGTGGCTGATCTGCTCGTAGCGGCGATCGACCCCCGCATAAAGCTCGGAAAGTCCGATGCCGAGCACTTCGGCGATCTTTTCATGGCTTTCCACTGTCCCGATCATGGTGCCTGTCTCGATGCGGGAGAGTGTCGCTTGGGCGATCCCGGTCTTTTGAGAAATCTCGACCAGTGTGAGAGATTTTTCTTTGCGGAGTGTCCGGATCCGTTGTCCTAAGTTCTTGAGCATGAGCGCATTTTACCCGTAACCTTCCTACCGTCAAGCTTAATATAACGATAGCTCATAACAATGTATGCGCATAATTACATATAATATTGACAAAAAAGCATACTATCGTTATCCTCCGCTCAACATAAAAAAAGGAGGTGTTCCAATAAAGTGTGAGAAAATAGGCCAATTTCGCAGGGCAAGCGCATCTGAATTTTTTCGCTCTGTAGAGAGAAGCGTTTTAAAAACTCAGCTTTTTAATCAAAACAAGAGTTTGTTTTATGCGACGTCTAGTATCACAAGCGCTTGTGTTCCAATACGTTAAGATGCGATAGCCCTATCCAATTTCGTCCCTGGCTTGCTTCGGCAGGGGGTTTTTGCTACAATGCCGCCTCTTTCGAAAAGCGTTTTTAACCCGCTAGAGACCTTTCAGAGAATACGATGCCTAAAGCTTTGACATTTCAAGAGTTAATACAAAAGCTGAACGATTATTGGGCGAAGCAGGGCTGCCTTGTGATGCAGCCTTATGACCTCGAAGTCGGAGCCGGCACGTTCTCACCTCATACCTTTCTCCGGGCGATAGGGCCCGAACCCTGGAAAGCGGCCTACGTGGAGCCCTCGCGTCGTCCGACGGACGGCCGTTATGGCGAGAACCCGCACCGGACCCAGCAATATTATCAATATCAGGTTATTCTGAAGCCGTCGCCCGGAAATCCCCAGGAACTTTATTTGAACAGTCTTCGGGCTGTCGGCATCGATCCTTTGTCCAATGACATACGGTTCGTGGAAGATGACTGGGAATCGCCGACGCTTGGCGCGTGGGGCCTCGGCTGGGAAGTCTGGCTCGACAGCCTTGAGATCACGCAGTTCACTTATTTCCAGCAATGCGGGTCGATCGATCTTGAGGTTATTTCCTGCGAGATCACTTACGGTCTTGAGCGTATTGCCATGTTCCTTCAGAAAAAAGAATCGCTTTTTGAGATCCAGTGGAACGACAAGGTCACCTACGGCGATGTCCATCTTCAAGGGGAACGGGAGTTCTCGAAGTTCAATTTTGAAGGCTCGGATCCCGAGATCTACCGCCGCCATTTTGAAGATTATGAAAAGCAAGCGGAACGGCTGCTAGAAGGTGGAATGGTCCTCCCGGCTTATGACTGTTGTCTCAAGACCTCGCACATTTTTAATCTTCTGGATGCCCGCGGCGCCGTGAGCGTTAACGAACGGCCGCGCTATATCGCCCGGGTCCGCGCCTTGGCCCGTCGCTGCGCGGAAGGTTATCTGGAAAGCCGCAAGGCTCAGAATTTTCCGTTGATAAAGAAGAAATAATTATGCCAAATCTACTTGTTGAGATCGGTGTTGAAGAATTGCCTGTCGGCGCGCTGGACGTCATTTATGACGAACTGGCCGTGAAGACACGGCATAAACTCTCGGATGAGCGCGTTGCCTTCGGTGAAGTGAAGGTCGAGGCCACGCCGCGGCGCATTGCTATTTATGTCCAGGACATTGCCACGATGCAGCCGGACCGTGTGCTTGAGATCTCGGGACCGTCCCAGGAGAAATGTTATGACGCCCTGGGGAAGCCGACACTCGTGCTGCAGGGTTTTCTCAAGAGCAAACAGGCCGTGGAAAGCGATGTCGAGATCCGTGAGACGCCCAAGGGTAAATTTATCTTTCTGAAGAAAAAAGAAAAAGGCAGGGCGTTGCCGGCTCTTTTGCCGGACTTGATCAAGTCGCTTCTCGCTTCACTTTCTTTTCCCAAACTCATGCGGTGGGAATCCACCGGCTTCCGGTTCCCGCGTCCCATCCGTTGGCTCGTCGTTTTGCTGGATGCCAAAAAGATCCCCTGTTCTCTCGCGGATGTGAAGTCCGGGAACAAGAGCCTGGGGCATCGTTTTCTTGCGCCCCAGAGTTTTGCGATTCTGAAAGCCGACTGGAAAGCCTATGTCGCGCTCCTCAAAAAGAAACATGTGCTTTTGCCTCTTGAAACGCGCGAAGCTTTGGTCAAAGGGGCGCTCGTGAATCGCTTCGGACAGAAAAAGATCGACGAGGAACTGGCGCACATGAACGCGCAGCTTGTAGAAGAGCCGTTCTTTTTACAGGGGGCATTTTCCCAGCAGTATCTTGAGCTTCCGGATGAAGTTCTCGCGAGCTGCATGAAAAAGAACCAGAAGGTCTTTGCCTGGTATGATGCCAGAGGAAAAATGAAGAACGGATTTGTGGCTGTGATGAACGGCAAGCGTGACGGTCTTGCGAAGATCCGCGCGGATTATGAGAATGTTCTGGACTCCCGTCTGAAGGATGCCCGTTATTTTTTTGAAATGGACACGAAGGAGTCTTTCGAAAAGAAAAAGCCCGTGCTTGCCCAGCTCGTTTATCTCGGCAAGCTCGGTTCGGTGCTCGATAAGACCGAACGTCTTGAGAAAATGGCCGCGGAGTTCGCCGTTGCGGCGGGGAGCGAGGATCTCGCGCAGGACTTGGCTCGCGTTGCGTCGCTCTCAAAGATCGATCTGGTGACCCATCTTGTTTATGAAATGCCCGACCTGCAGGGGATCGTCGGCCGCGAATATGCCCTCGAGGCGGGTGAAAAAGAAGGTGTTGCTGTTGCTATCGGGACTCAATATCGCCCGAAGAATTTGACGGAACCTTGCGAGAAGGTGAAAAGCTCAATGAATCTTTTGGGAGCTCTTTTTGGGATCATGGATCGAATCGATCTTCTGGTCGGAGCTCTTGGGTCGGGTATCGAACCCACCGGAAGCCAGGATCCGTTCGCTCTCAGGCGTGCCGGCGGGGTTGTCGTGAAGCTTGTCCGCGCTTTTGGAATTTCGTTTTCCCTGGAAAAAGTTCTCGAAGCAAATGTGAAATTATATGCCGGTAAACTGACAAAGCAGGAAGGTTTGAAGACGAGGCTTGTGAGGTTCTTGCAGGAGAGGGTATCGTTTGAGCTTGGCGTGAAGCCGGGGACTCGATCTTTCGAGATCCTTCAGGCGGTCACGCGTTCCTCTTTTGAGGATATCGCGGCCGTCTTCCGCCGCTTTGAAGTCCTGAACGGGATGGATGCCAAGGTTCTCAATCAAGCCGCCAAAGTGATCCAGCGCTCGGCAAATATGTTGAAGGGTTACGGGAAAACTCCCGGGGAACCGAAACCGGAACTTTTGTCGGAAGTCCAGGAGCGCAGGCTTTTCGATCTTCTCCGGGCGCGGGCCTCGGAAGTTGTCGCCCCTCTTGAGAATGGGGATTATGAGAAGGCCACGCGGCTTTTTGCGGATATTTTTTCGGTGCCGCTGCATGATTTCTTCGACCATGTCCTGGTGAATGCGGAGGATGCGGCCGTGCGGGAGAACCGGATGGCGCTGGTCGCCCGGATTCACGGGCTTTATGCCGTAAAACTGGCGGATCTTTCTACGCTATCCAGAATTGACGAAGAGTGATATAATTCCCGCTCTTTCGGCAGGGTATCCTCGGTCCAGTGATACTCGCGATGCCGTTTACCCGTAATAAAAAAACTAGAATGGCAACAGACCTCTTTTAAGACCCCCTGAAGGTTCTTCGGAGGGCAGATTATTAACCGTAATCCATCAAATCAACAAGAAGTGAAAAGGAGCTACGATGAGTACCGCAACATGTAAGAAATCCATGAAATCTTCGAAATCCGGGTCTAAATCCAAATGTGAGAAGTACGTTTATTTCTTTGGCAGCGGAAAAGCCGAAGGTGACGCCAAAATGAAAAATCTCCTTGGCGGCAAGGGGGCGAACCTTGCGGAAATGACGAATATCGGCATTCCCGTGCCTGCCGGTTTTACGATCACGACCGAAACCTGCGACCTCTATAACAAGAATGGCAAGAAATGGCCGGCAGGTCTTGAAGCTCAAGTTCGTGAGAATATCGCGAAGCTTGAAAAATCCATGGGGCTCAAGCTGGGGGACCGGAACAATCCTCTTCTCGTTTCCATCCGTTCAGGCGCCGCGGCTTCGATGCCCGGCATGATGGATACCGTGCTCAATCTCGGACTTAATTCCGAGGTGGTGCAAGGTTTGATCGTGAAGACTGAGAACGAGCGTTTTGCGTGGGATTCCTACCGCCGTTTCATCCAGATGTTCGGCGATGTCGTGATGGAAGTTCCTCATGATGATTTCGAACACGTGCTCGAAAAGAAGAAACAGCAGGTCGGCGCGAAGTCAGACACCGAGCTTAACGCCAACGATCTGAAGGATGTGGTCCGTCAGTATAAGAAGATCTATCTGGATCACACGAAGGAAGAATTCCCTCAAGATCCTTTCGAACAGCTCGTCAAAGCGACAAACGCCGTTTTCAATTCCTGGAACAATCCCCGCGCCATCAAGTATCGCCAGATCAATGAGATACGCGGTCTTCTCGGCACAGCCGTGAACATCCAGGCCATGGTGTTCGGTAATATGGGCGAGACCTCCGGGACGGGTGTTTGCTTCACACGTAACCCTTCGACCGGCGAGAACAAGTTCTACGGGGAATACCTGATCAATGCCCAGGGCGAAGACGTCGTGGCCGGTATCCGTACGCCGGAACCAATCGATGTGCTCGCCAAGAAGTGGCCGGTGGTCTACAAGCAGCTGAACGCGTTGCGGCTGCGCCTTGAAAAACATTACAAGGATATGCAGGATATTGAATTCACGATCCAGGAAGGGAAGCTTTACATTCTCCAGACCCGTAACGGTAAACGGACCGCGGCTGCGGCTGTTCGCGTAGCGGTGGAACTTGTAAAGGAGAAAGTGCTTACCCGGGACCAGGCGATTTTGAGAGTGGATTCCAAGCAGTTGGATCAGTTGCTTCACCCGATGTTTGATCCTAAGCAGAAAAAAGATGTTATTGCCAAAGGGTTGCCTGCTTCTCCGGGCGCCGCGACCGGCAAAGTGGTTTTTACGGCTGAAGATGCCGAGGCCTGGGCGGCTAAGGGCGAAGCGGTGATCCTCGTGCGCATCGAGACTTCCCCAGAAGATATCGGCGGCATGAACGTTGCCAAGGGCATTTTGACCGCTCGCGGCGGTATGACCTCGCACGCGGCCGTCGTAGCCCGCGGGATGGGGAAATGCTGCGTGGCCGGTGTCAGCGAGATCCAGATCGACTACAAAGCCCGGCAATTTACGGCTGGTAATGCAGTTGTTAAGGAAGGTGATTTCATCTCCCTGGATGGCAGCCTCGGGCAGGTTTATCTCGGTAAACTGAGCACCATTGAATCCAAGCTTTCCGGCGATTTCGCGACCCTGATGAAGTGGGCCGATGAAACCCGCAAACTCAAGGTCCGCACGAACGGGGACACGCCGCATGACGCAGAAGTGGCCCGCCGTTTTGGCGCCGAAGGTATCGGACTCTGCCGTACCGAGCACATGTTCTTTGAAGGGGATCGCATCATCGCGGTCCGTGAGATGATCCTTGCCAGCGATAAGGCAGGCCGCGAAGCAGCCTTGGCGAAGCTCCTGCCGATGCAGCGCGGGGATTTCGAGGGGATCTTTGAGGCGATGAAAGGATTCCCTGTGACGATCCGCCTTCTGGATCCGCCGCTTCACGAGTTCCTTCCTCAGGAAGCAGCCAATCAGCAGGAAATGGCGGATGTCATGAAGGTTCCCGTGGAAGTTGTAAAGCAGAAGGTTGAGGCTCTTCATGAATTCAATCCGATGCTCGGTCATCGCGGGTGCCGTCTTGGAATCACGTATCCCGAGATCTATGCCATGCAGGTCCGCGCGATTATTGAAGCGGCTTGCAATCTGAAAAAGAAAGGCATGAAGATCATCCCTGAGATCATGATCCCGCTTGTCGGGACCAAGAAGGAACTCCAGATCCTCAAGGACCTTTCCATCGAGACGATCAACAAGGTTTTCGAGGAAAAGGGAACCAAGGTCGAGTATATGATCGGAACCATGATCGAAGTGCCGCGTGCCGCGTTGACTGCGGACCGCATCGCTGAGATTGCCGAATTTTTCTCGTTCGGGACGAACGATCTTACTCAGATGACGCTCGGTTTTTCCAGAGACGATTCCGGGTCTTTCATGGGCGCCTATCTTGATCAGGGGATCTATGAAAAAGACGTTTTCCAGACCATCGATGAGGAAGGCGTCGGTTCTTTGATTCAACTTGCCGTTGAAAAGGGCCGTAAAACAAAGAAGGACTTGAAGGTCGGTATTTGCGGGGAGCACGGCGGTGATCCTAGTTCAATCGCTTTCTGCAATAAGGTGGGGATGAACTATGTCAGTTGTTCGCCCTATCGCGTGCCGATCGCGAGACTTGCCGCGGCGCAAGCGGTATTGCTTCAAAAGAAATAAGCCCGCGTCTTTTTAGGAATGAGCCCTGAGCCCCTCTTTACGGAGGGGCCTGGAAATCCGGATCCTATGGCAGGCAAAAAAAATAAAACAAAGAAGGCTCGTCCCGTTCTCGGGATGAAGTCCAGGCAATCGCAGAAGAAATCAGGACGGGGACGCCGTATGCGTGCCCGTCACGATTCTCGTCTCCGCGGCATTTTGAAGCATAAAGCTCATTCCTCGAAGAAATCCCTTAGCACCACGGATGAGACAGAAGCTCTTCTCCTTCGTGAGATAGCCCTCCAAAAAGAAGCCGAGAATATCCTCAAAGTTGAAGGTCTCCCAGAGCGTCGCAGAAGCGATCGGGAGGACGAAGAAACCGATGCTCATGCCGACGATGCGATGGACCAGACGCTTGATCGCACGCCAATGCGGATTTATCTTGATCAAATCGAACATATCCCGCTTCTCACCGCGGCCGAGGAGATATCCCTTGGCGAAAAAGTCCAGGCTGGCGGTGCCTCAGGCGAAGAGGCACGGCACCGGATGATCCGTTCTAATCTTCGTTTGGTCATTTCGCTCGCCAAGCGTTACTCTCATATGGGACTTGCGTTCTCGGACCTTGTTGAAGAGGGCAACATCGGACTTATGCGGGCAGTTGAAAAGTTTGATCCTAAACGTGGTTACAGGTTCTCTACTTACGCGTCTTGGTGGATCAAACAGGGCATGATGCGTTCTCTTTCCAACCAGGGGAAGACGATCCGTATTCCCGTTTATATGTATGACATCATCTCAAAATGGCGTCGTGTAAGAGATGCTTTGATGCAGCCTCTGAACCGTATGCCGACACGCCGCGAGATTGCGAAGGTTCTCGAAATCCCGATCGCGAAAGTTAAAGAGATCGAAACGATCGTGAACCGGCCGAGCTCTCTTAATACGCCGCTCAGTCTTGACGGTACAGCGGAACTTATCGACATGATCGAGGATAAGGAAGAAAGCAACCCTGATGTCCAGGTCGGTGAAGTGCTTAAAAGCGAGAGGATCCGCAAATTGCTGGGGATCCTGGCGGATCGTGAGCGTGAGGTTCTGGAGCGGAGGTTCGGACTCGAACATCATGACCCTCATACGCTTGAGGAAGTTGCGCAGCATTTTAATGTTACGCGGGAGCGTATCCGGCAGATCGAGGGTGTGGTGCTTAAGAAGATCCGCGCCCAGCTCATTTTGGAAGGTGACCAGTTCGAGAATTACCTTACCCACTAGTACTGCGAGGCGTTGCTTTGATGGGGCCGCATTGCTGAATTGATTTTCTCAACGAAGTTACTCATTTCACAAGGAGCTTCTATGGACCTTAAATGTCTGAAAGAAAAAGTTCGCAATGTTCCTGATTTCCCGAAAAAGGGGATCCTCTTTCGCGATATTACCCCTCTTCTTAAGGATGCCGCTTCACTCCGTGAGATCATTGCCCGCCTGGCCCGTTCACTGAAGGGGAAAAAAGTCGGCGTGGTCGTGGGGATCGAATCCCGCGGGTTCATTTTCGGGACGGCTCTTGCCACGAAACTCGGGGTCGGATTTGTGCCCGTCCGTAAAAAAGGGAAACTTCCTTGGAAGACGAAACAGGTTGCCTGTACGCTGGAATATGGAAATGAGATCCTCGAGATCCATCAGGACGCGGTCAAACGAGGTCAAAAGGTCGTGATCGTGGATGATCTTTTGGCAACAGGCGGGACAGCAGAGGCTGCCGCAAAACTCGTGGAAAGCATCGGCGGGAAGGTCACAAAAATCGCTTTTGTCATCGAACTGGAATTCCTGAACGGTAGGGAGAAGCTCAAAAAGCACGATGTTTTTTCATTGTTGCAATATTAATTTTAAAAAAAATAAGCAGCGGCAACGTCGAATCTTCGGTGGCCAAGAGGGAACAAATGAAGATAGCCGGAAAACCCTTACTTGTCATTTTTATGTTGATCTTTCTTCCGGTCATTGGAACAGCAAAGGAAGAATGACAGCGATTTTGTAGCACCGAGACCCGGTTCGCCAATGTGAAGGATTTCAGTCAGAAGATCCGCCAGGTTGAACAGGAAAGAAAAACCGGGGGCATCACTTCCCAGGGTGTGGAAGCTTTGCTTGGGGCTCCCCAGGATAAAAGGGACAAGACAATTCCGGTTAAAAAAAACCAAGAGGTTTGGCTTTATCCGCATCCCTGCTTCACCACGGTAAGATTTTTATTCATATTCGAAGCCAATGGACAGCTTAGCGAAATCAAATGCGTGTTAAACAGCTCCGGAAGCGATGTTTTTTACAGGCTTGAAAGATATTTACCCAAAGAAGTTTGATTGAAAAACGTCCGTAAGTTCATTGCCCCCATAGCTCAATCGGATAGAGCAGCTCCTTCCTAATTTCGCCTGCCGTTTTTGTAACTTTTGTGCCGGCAATGCATTGCAAATCCTGCCAACGAGTTAGAAAAATTCAAAGTGTTCATCGCTGTTCGTTTTTTTCCGTTGCTGAAAAAAAATCGGTCAGCGCTTGGTCACAGGGCGCAGTTTGCAAAGTGCCAGCTGTTATTTCGTTTTTGTTTCTCAATACCCAGCGCTTGTTTGGCGCGTGAAAAAACCTCAAAATGACCATCGCTGAGACAGCGTTTCGAAGCGGATAAATGTAAGCGTAGAAAAAAATATTAAAAATAATTAGAATCGGCCCTAAGCCGGACAGTGTTCTCACGTTGTTGAAAATGATTTAACTGGAATTGGCCAAACGATGTCATGGCTGTTTGCTTTTCCAGAATGGGCAAAAGGGGCAATCCCCGCCGACAGGGTAGTCCATTCCTTCTTCGTGGACACATCCCATAGGTCCACCTGTAACAACGGTCGTTTTAACGCGATGTTGTTTTAAAAAATCCGCGATCTCTTTTTGGGCCTTTGGATTACGAATTACATCAGAACCCGCCCATCTTCTCATGTCGGCGCATTCCTGATTCTCTCCTCGAATGATCCCGACCGCGATTTTTGTAACCGTCTTATCATCGGGCCCATAATAAGCAACGGTACCTACGGGATAGCCGCGGAACTCGCCTGGCCGGTAATGGCTATTGTATCGTTCAGGCTTACTCATCTTGTTTGTTCCTTATCCGAGCAGCATTTTTTGAATTTCTTTCCGCTCCCGCAGGGGCAAGAATCATTGCGCCCCACTTTGGGAAATGAGGTTATGTGAACATGGGGAGGAAGATTGTCTTCGGCATTTGGATTATGCCTAAAAACTTCATCAGGTGTTCTTCCGCCGAGTTCCCAGCGGGTCGTTTTGTTCCAGGCAGCATTAATGATCTCAACCAGTTCCGGAAAGTCTCGAGAATAAATTCTCATTTGCGATGAAAGCCAGTAAGTGTTACGGCGGCCGGTGACATCCTTCCGGATCACTCTTCTGACCGATTCCAGGTTCCATTTTCCTTCAGTAAAAATGCGAATATCCTTATCGGCATCATCTTCCCAATCCTCATAAAGGTGGGAAATCCGTCCTTCCTGTAATAACTTGATCTTCGTAAGACTTTCAGGCAGGAGAGGGGGTAGCTTTCTCTTATTCGTTTCTTGAACCAAGAGGGCAACATCTTCAACATCGCTTAAAGCAATACAATCCTCGAAAAATTGAAACCGGGGATCTTGATGTAACGCAGCAGTGATTTCCTCTTTGGAAATATCCTTTTGCGCTGAGATGAATTTATTGATCGTTTGAAGAGCCGTATTAAATTTCAAAGCTCCAATGTTAATTAAAAGGCCTTCCGTGTAATCTCCAGCTCTTGATGCGAAATGGATCGGACCTCTGCCAAGGATCAAATCCGCTTTTCTCTCTAAGCGCTCAATATCTTGATAATCATTCGTTTGAGGCAGGATTTTCCATCTGCGATGGAGGATGCTCAAAGCTTCCTGCGTTTCTTTCTTGGCTTCCTCGATGCGGCCCAAAGCGTTATAGCAGGAAGCGAGAAAATCCGGGCCAGCCCATTGCCGGGGGAATTGCTTTTTGAGTTCGATAGCCATGGGGAGAGCTTCCTCCCATCGGCCGGCTTGGATTGATCCGCGGATTTTTTTACTTAGACGCTCTAAAGATTCCTCGCGGCCAATTTCTTCTTTTTCCGCATCGGGAGTTGCCCTGCGCGCATAACGCTTACAGATTTCCTCCCAGGATTCCTCCGGGTCATTTTTTCTTGAAATCTCAAAGCGACCTTCCGCGATTTCAAGGGCAGCGTTGAGTTCGGGGTTGTACTCGTACCGCCGGTAGACGTTCCGGACAAACTTCAGGACATCCTCTCCGGGGAAATAAGCCAGGCTCTGAAGCGCCGGTTCCATCCACTCGTCGTGGGGCGGTTTGCCCTCTTCGAACAAAACGCGTTTCTTTAAAAATTCTTTCACCTCACTGAGAAATGAAGGATCGCCGTAATCAACGACATCCTCAAGGACGGTGTATCCGTAAATTCTTGTGTCCCAGGCCGGATCTCGATCCAACCATTCCATAACGGCTTTCGCCGCCTTCTCTCCGATCCGGCATAACATCTTTTCGCATAATTCGTAAACATAGTCGTAATTTTCGAGCTCAAAACATTGAAGAATGTGCGGGAGCGCTTTTTCACTTTTTGCTTCGCCTAAAATGATAATAAGCCACCACAGGACAACATCAAAATGATTGGGATCTTTGGCTTTCTCAAGTTCGAGGCGCAAACGTTCGACCAATTCGGATTCGATCTGGCGGTCGCAGCGGCATTCTTCGATCAACTGACGGATCGCCTCCAGGGGAACATCCGGCGGTTCGATATCACACAATGCATTCCATAAACGAATCATCTTAGGGCTCATCACTTGTTTCATTTCTTTACTTCCCAATGCCCGCCTTTGTCGGGGCCTATCCTCTTGAGGATGCCCTTATCCTTCAATTTGGCAAGATGATCTTGTATCTTGCGGCGGGATATTCCAATTAATCCGGCCAAAACTTGCGCGGAAACAGCCCGATTTTCAACGATCGCTTCTACGATTTTCCGCTGATTGGGCGGCAATTCTTCTACGACCTTTTCTACGACCTTTTCTACGACCCCCGGGGAAACCTTCGCGGCCATTGCCTTGGCCCTCGGATGGATCTTGATCGTCACCATGAAGTATTCGCGGCCTTCATCCGTTTGAAAAAGAGGCGCCGGCGATCCGTTCGCTTTGAGGGCCCTGCGGATCTTTGGGAAGCCTGTACAGCGGCCTTCCGTCAATTCAAGTTCTTTTAAAAAATCTCCGAGGCGACGGTTGCGATAGCGGGGAGGCGTGATGATCGGAGCGTTAATATTGTCTTTTCCAAGCGGCGGCATCGGTCCCGGATAGCTGATGATCAATATCTTATTTGGATATATCCGGACCACGACCGGTTCACGGTCCTCATAACTTCGGTGATAGACCGCGTTGACCAGCGTCTCCTCGATCGCTGCGTAGGGATAATTAAAGAACCTGTCCGCTTCCGCACGGCCATCCACTTTATGCACATACTCCGAGATGGCTGTATCCTTGATGTACTTAAGGGCCGCGCGCACCTGCTCATGCACCGGACCGCTAAAGATCCGCTCGTCAAGATCATCGCCGACTTCATCCTTGTATTTAACAACCTCGATGCGGGCGGAAGAGAAATACTTCTGGGGATCCGTGGAGAAAAGCAAAAGGCCCACATTTCTCGGTCTCAGGTATTCAGCAGGCCCCTCGACGATATTCAGCCGCCGGCAAAGATCCGCAAAAGGCATGTCCGCGAGCTCTTTGGACAGATCGCTTTTTACGGCATAGAGATATTCTTCAATAAGCCGTGCATTCAGGTCCTTTAAAGTCGCATTATTGTTTACACGGTCGTCGAACGGCACATCATTGGCCAATTTCATAAGACCGCGCTCATCAGAGGCCGTTGCGCGCTTTGTCGTGTCATTGCGACGGATGTAATAGGCATAGGGCGCGCCCTTGCCCAAGGTCTCCGCCGCTTTATACGGTCTGTGCGTCCCGCCCGGAACCCAGATAACAACAATCGCTTTGCTTTTAACCTCAGCGACATCAACGATCGGAAAGTATTCCGGCTTCATTTTGTGTGAAAGGCTCAGAAGCTCTTTCTGGAGCTTAGCGATCTCGGCCGTCGATAACCCTTTGACCAGAAAATCTCCCGCGCCACTCTTTTCGCCGACGCCGATTACAATATAGCCGCCGCCCCAATTATTGACATCGTTCGCGAAGGCGCACATGGTATGAAGCACAGCTTCCGGATTCCATCCCTCTTTAAACTCAAGGCGCTCTGTTTCAACGATGCGCCCCGAAAGCAATCCTTTGATATTTACAGGTAATGCCATTGATAGTGAATCTCCATGATAATTGTTAGCGCGGGTACTATAGCGTGTCCTTTATAAGCCTCGTTCGGGATTATATCCCGAATCATTCGAATGGCCAAAAACAATCAAGACCGGTGAGATGCAGGCTTTCAGGATTTATACATCAGCGTCGTACCGGTTCATCACTGCCGGTATCATCTCCTTGGTCTTCAAGAAAGAATGGATCTCATCCACGGAGATCAGTATCCGTTTCCCGACCCGGCACAAAGCGGGCCTTCTTCGATTCACTTTGCCATGGATAAGAAACCGTTCAGGCTCTTCCCGCAAGTACTTACGGATCGTTCCCTTGGGGATACTCGTAAAGATACTGGCTCCGTCGAGGTCAAGATATCCTTCCGGGGCAAATACCAGTCGTTGTATGATTTCTCTCTGCATCATTTCCGTTGTTTCATCCGTGTCTTAACCCCCTCATATGGATGACCGCAAGTCAAGCGCAGAGAGGTTGGCCTGGATTCAGAAGAGTTACGGTATGAGCAACCGAGTGCCATCAACCTCATATTCGCGTGCTGGTTAACGCATTAAGTTGGGTTC
>Ga0209083_1003230_pt1 | contig 13974 bp, 14 predicted proteins | sample AM7aDNAmetaG_FD_184132 | JGI IMG/M metagenome (GOLD analysis project Ga0209083, IMG submission 184132) | Freshwater microbial communities from Finland to study Microbial Dark Matter (Phase II) - AM7a DNA metaG (SPAdes) (version 3) | ecosystem: Environmental > Aquatic > Freshwater > Lake ...
AGCAGTCAACTCAACCAACACGGGTAACTTGTGATACCACTTTTACCATTAAGGGTTGGTTATTTAAAGCGGATTCAAACCCAGTAGGCAGAATATTTAAAATTGATACGAATTTTTACCCGGTATCAGGTACCCCTACCTTAGATAATCTTGATTATTTAACAGATCCATCTCTTACAGAGTCTTTTACTATATCTGCACGACCACAACCCGCTTATATATCGAAATATCTTACCACTGTCGGTCTTTCGGGTACTGTAGACATATGGGGCAATATGCTAAGTTATACTAATGCAGTGTATATAAGTGGTGGGCCTGGTATGTTTACAAATACTCGGAGCGTTTCAACTTTTGCTGGTTCTAATTCATTATCAGCAGTATACCCACCGCTTGATAATGTTACCCCCGCTTTAAACTACTTTATACAATCTGATAATAAAATTACAGTTACATATCCAGCACCTTTAGTAGATGGTGTAGTAAATGTTATTTTATTCAATGAAGCTGGATACGCTGGTATAGGCACTATAATATATGAGAATGTATAATATAAATTACCCACAACAAACCCCTTATGTATACGGGATATACACATTTACATTATTAGCTGATTTTATTAATAATCACTTCTTAATATGGGAACGTAGTGATTCCAGTATATAATATTAAACTACACTGTAAGTAAATATACAAATGGCTGACAATATACAACCCAACTTCTTTACAAGGTCATTTAATAATTTTGTAAATAGATTACCGTATACTGGTAATGCTCAAGTAATTAACAATGTAAAGGAGTTAAACCCTAAGTTTGAAGACTTTTATAAAATAGGAGCTTCAACTAAAGAGAGAATATACAAACAAGCCGTTTCCACCTCACAAGATAACCCAATGGTGCCTTCTTTAGAGGGTGTGGTTATTAACAAAGCATATCATGACTACCTTTATGCTTTAGTAGATACAGATAAACCAAAGCGTATAGCCGATTACAGAATTATGGCTACATATGCTGAAATCAGTCATGCATTAGATGAAATTTCGGATGAATTTTTAGTTAAAGATGAAAAAGGTAAATATGTTAACTTAAAAGTTGTTGAAGATAAAGATGAAGTTATTGTCAAAGAACTTCAAAAGAATTTTAACAATTTAATAGATCATTTTAATTTAGAGAACAAAGGCTTTGAGTATATTAGATCTATTTTAATTGATGCTGAACTTTTCTTTGAAAACGTAATCAATGATAATAAAAAAGATGCAGGTATTATAGGTGTAGTACAAATACCTACAGAACACATTAATCCTGTTTATGATAATATTCAGAACATGTTAATTAAAGGGTTTTTGCTGCGTAAACCTAAAGTTGATGTTGATACAAACAATAGATACACATCAAAACAAGAGTTAATTCCTTTAGATCACCATCAAGTAACATATTTTCATTCTCACACTTGGAACGAACATAAAACTATTCGTTTACCGTATTTAGAGGTAGCTCGTCGCGCGTACAAACAACTTTCTCTTATTGAAGATAGTATTGTTGTTTATCGCTTGGTAAGAGCTCCGGAGCGTTTAGTATTTAAAGTTGATGTTGGTAATATGCCCGCACCTAAAGCAGAGGCATACATGAAACGTTTAATGCAGAACTACTGGTCAAAACGTACATACGATAATGATCAAGGTACTAATGTAAACGTTTACGACCCACAATCAATGTTAGATAGTTATTGGTTTGCAAAACGACCAGACGGTAGTGGTACAGATGTTACCCAATTACAGGGTGGTGCTAACTTAGGTCAATTAGATGATTTAAACTACTTTGTTAAGAAACTTTATAAAGCATTACGTGTACCAACAAGTCGTTTAGACCCTGAAGCTAAATTTGCTGATGGTACTGAGATATTGAGAGAAGAACTTAAATTTGCTCTTCTTATTATTCGTTTCCAACGTCAATTTGCTTCTACGTTAAAAGACACATTTGTTAATCATTTAAAGTTAAAAGGCTTGTGGGAACAATATAAACTTAAGGAGCATGATTTAAATGTTACATTTAACCCACCTACATATTTTCATGCAGCTCGGGAAGCACAAATACATGAATTAAAGTTTAAGACTTTAAGTGATATTATTCAAACTGAAGCTGTATCTAAGTCATATGCATTAAAAAAGTATATGAACTGGACAGATGAAGACTTAAAAGTTAATAGAGAGTGGCAGAAAAAAGATGCATCATTTGCATTTGAATTAACTCAAATTACCAATGTTGGACCTAACTGGCGTCAGGGTATAACTGGTGGGGGTGCTGGCGGGGCAGGTGGTGGTGGTACGGCAGGCGGTGGTAGTGGTACACCTCCAGCATTTGGGCCAAGCCCGGGTGGCGGTGGTAGTGCATTACCTCCAGCAGGAGGAGAAGCACCTACCGGCGGAGAAGCTGGCGGGGAAACTCCAGCAGCAGGTGGCGGACCAGAAGCAGCAGGCGGGGCTCCGAGTGCACTTCCAGGAGCGCAATAATTACCCCATGAAAAATTGAGGCGGTTCTTGGTCTTCTTGACGTGTGTTCATTAATTGATCTTCAAGGTCTTTCTTTTCAGTTATACCTTGAGTCATTAACGTATCATACTGTAAAGTACCACTACCAAATAACTGCGTGTTTTGAAATTTGCCACGCGTGTTAGCTATGTTAATTTTTACAAGTGCTTTTGCATATTCCATTACCCAACGTTCTTTCACTAAGTCTTTAATAGGTCTTTCCATTCTACAGCTAATCATAGCCCAGTACCTATCTTTATTAGCAAGTTTGGGATCAGGTGTAATACGCAATACTTGTGTACGTGGATCAAATCTAAAGTAAGGTTGCTGTGCAAATACTTTTTCACGAGTCTTTAACCAATCTTTTAAAATATGCCACGATATAACATCAAACGCTTTACTACCTAAGCTGTATGCAAAGTGCATTTGTTGAGCCATTGATTGCTCAATAGTAAACAATGTATTAACACCATTATTAGTGCCCACATTAAACGAGGTAACATCGATTACTTTTCTATAATCGTTTAAATCCACATCCCACCCAGATTGAAATGTATCATCTAGTGCTGATATTTCTGGATTCAATGTGTTATTAACAAGAGAGTCTATTTTTATGCCCTTTCCAGCAGTATAAAGATTAGAATCAAACGCAATTAACTCTTCTGTACCTGGAGTAAATTTTGTATACAACTCTATAGCATAAGCTATCATATCGTATGTAGCAACACACGCTATTTCAAGATTAATTACAGGAGCACCAAGCTGAAAAAAGATACGCTCTGCAAGCATGTCATAACTCTTAATACGACTGTTTAAGTTAGTAGATAAGAAATCTGCAGGCCCGGTAGCTGGAGTATAATTGTATGTAGCTGCTTTTTTAGCTTGCGAAAATGTGTATGTGCTACCAGGTTGTACTACACCGGTATCGAGCGTTACAGTTATAAAGCTTGTCTCCTGCCCACTTAACGACAATACAACGTTGTTAGTTACACCATTACCATTAACATACCAACCCGGTTGTACTTGATTTAAATTAGGAGCAGTCGGACCATTTGGATCCCACTGATTATTAGCAGACGCAGAAAACCCGGTAGTACTAAAAAATATTAACGTGGTGCCAGTTACACTATTTACATTAGTGTATGCTATAGTCGGATTGTAATCGTATGCCATACGATTATACTTACTTACCGTCTAATAGTTTTAATAATGTATCCAGTACTTCTTGAGCACTAATAAACGCATCTTGATTGTAGTCACACTGCTCCCACAACCAAAATTGCTTGTCTCTTAAGTAGCGACTATCTTTTAACATATTAAGGTTGCGGGTATATCCAAAGATCTTAGGGTCTGATTGACCGAATATAACAATACCTCGTTTAAGCTTATAATATGCGCATAAATGCTGTAAAAAACTATCTATAGATATCCATGTATCGCTTTCTTCTACAAGATTTTTTATTTGAGTGAGTGATAGGTTTTGCCTAAAATCAGTAACTCCTTCTACAACTGTGTCTTTAGTAGAGCCTATTTGAACAATTTTAATATTAGCGTTATTTATTAATGCTACTAATTCTTTCCAATAAGGAAAGTTCTTAGGATTTACTTTACCATTGCGTAAATTTTGGGCGTATGGACTTATTAGTACTTGTTTCATGATGCGTAAGCTGCTTTATATGCTTCTGTTAAGGTTTTCTTCCAATTGTTGTGATCCATCCAAGCATATATATTAAATTCAGATACCTTTACAAATGCTGCACAATCTGCTATGCTTATTACCTCTATACCTTCTTCACCCTCAAACACTGCAGGATAACAAGCACCGATAATAAGTTTAGCATTCTTGTTTTTTTCTTTAATATCGGGTAGTGCTGCTCTAAAAGCATAATGGTCACCAATACCACTATCTAATGGTATTACTTTAATTTGCTTGGTTTTAATGTTCCATTTTTTTATATACTCCATGAATATAGCTTCATCATCTTGGAACTGTTTAATTTGATTATTACTTCTAATACCACCAGCCCCGTAACGCATATGCCAAGTCTTAACACCGGTTAAAACCACCAACTTCCAGCCAGCCCTTACCATTTCGTATGTAAAAATAGTTTCTTCTCTATGACCCACTTTAGATAATTTTAAATCGTAACCATGCTTTCCAGCTTCTTTACGAAACAAAAACGTACTACCTTGTAAATGATCTACATCAATAAATGAGCGTGTGCTAATATCTCTCCACTGTATGTTCATTCCTAAAAATATATCTTCTATTTTATTAGAGGCTAATTTATTGCCGATATCAGCTTTAGGGTCTAATATAAGTGGCCCAACTGCACCAATTTTAGGGTCTGTATGTATATGAGTGTATAATTCTGATAACGTATTAGTTTCCATTATATTATCATCATCTAAACGCCAAATAAACTCTGATGTGGTGTCAGTTAATGCTTGTTGATGGTTCCATATTTGACCTTTACGTTGACCGGGTTTAACTTCCCAGTTAATATTCATTCTGTTTAAAAGAGTGAATATATTTCTGTATATCTCATTCTCTCTTAAATCTTCCATTACATCATTATCGTCATATATAATAAGACGGTAAGGTTTGAGTGTTTGGTTAGCTAGTGAAGTTAATACTAATGGTAGTGTTGTACTAAACCTACCCTTAGTTGAAACTGTTGCTGTAACTTTGTCTGTTATCATGTTGATTTATGTGCTTGTATTAAAATTTGATCAGGCTCTTGTTTCTGTGTACCACTTATAGTAAACCCACTATTAATAAAGGTCTGGCACACTACAGCCGCGTTAATAGTTTTTAATTGAACCACCACCCTACCACCACCACGTAGCACTCTATACCACTCATTAGTATAATTAGGTAACAACACCAAAGGTATATCTTCAAATGAATCTATTAGAGCAATTTCTTCAATTTTGTTATTGTCAAATGGTAATACACCCCAATCACCAATTATATCACCCCATGGTGCATCTTTATGTACTTTAATAAACGAACTTAACAAATTTGGATCGTTACGAGATGTTAAATGTAGTTTTGGACAAGAATTATATTTTTTTAAATTAACTAAACTGTTGCGTTTAAAAATTACACTACTATAATTTTCTACATTTTCAAAGGTGCCTTCAGCATAATGATAAATAGGAAAGTTACCAGCTACTATTTTATTATCCTTTCTTTCCAGGTTTGTATTATATGGTACAACCTGTACTTTAAATCCTTGTAGTTTTGCTCTAATACAAAAATCTATATCTTCCCCACTACCTGGTGAATATATCTCATCTAATATACCTACACTATTAATAACATTCCTACGTATCATAGCGCAAAAGAATATAATAAACTTTTGATTAGTAATTTTATCATCTTGCCACAAAGGGCCTGTAACCCCCATATATGAATCATCGTTAAATGGAAGTTCAAGCATTTCTAACCACTGATTAACGTTTTGATCTAAAAGTACTGTATCATTATTTAATAACACTACATACTCTCCTAAGGAAGCCTTAATACCTATATTAGTAGCTTTTGTGTATCCTAGCCCTTCTTTTTCATTAATAAGCTTAATACTTGGATATGTATTTGATAGATCCCTTACATAATCTGCAGTAGAATCCACACAACCATTAGCCACTACGATAACTTCAGTATTATTTAAATTCGTGTATTTAACAATACTTTGCAAGCACGGCTTAAGAAAATCATCTAAATGGTTATAAGTTGGAATAACCACACTGTATTTGGGTGTGTCCATGCTTTATATTATGATAGTCCATAGAAAAAGCAAGGAGTTACATAAATAATATAAGACATGCTACTCAAGCTTATAACACAAAATCCAATTACAGAAGGACTTGACTACCTTATTGAAGAGGGTAACAAGGACAAGCCAGCAACTATGTATATTACTGGTACTTATATGGTAGCTGGTGAAAAGAACCGCAACAATCGTATCTATGACATTAAAGAAATGGCAGAAGAGGTTAACCGGTATAATAGAGAATTTGTAAGCCAAAACCGCGCTATGGGAGAGCTTGAGCACCCACAAAGCGCTACGGTTAATAGTGAGAGGGCTTGTCACTTAATTACTGAGTTACGTATGGATGGTAATATTTGTCGTGGTAAGAGTAAAGTATTAAGTACACCATTGGGAGAAATTTTAAAAAGTTTAATTAGAGATGGTGTTAAAGTTGGTGTGTCTTCCAGAGCACTCGGTGAACTTGAAGAAAAAAACGGAGTTAATCATGTTAGAAACATGAAACTTATTACTGTCGATGTTGTTGCTGATCCTTCTGCTCCTGGAGCATTTGTTGATGGTATATTAGAATCTAAATCGTTTATCAATAAAGGTAACAACAACTACGAAGAAGTATTTAATGTTTTTGAAGGCAAACTTAAATCTTTACCGAAAAAAGATGTTGATCTCTATTTGAGAGAGCAAATCATTCAATTTATTAATTCAATTAAATAACATGAACACAAAGCAAAATATCGCTAAGTTTATTGACAATGTAGCTCGTAACGACTTTAAGAAAGCCGATAACATGCTTGCTGTTGTAGTAAACGAAAAATTAAAACAACGTATCCGTCAAGCTGATCAAAAGCTTTCCAAAGGATTTAAGTAATCTGGATATTAGTCCTGTTTTTTAACATCAATTTATATAAGTATACTATCATATATGAGCCAAGACATTAATTCTCTTTTAAAAGAAGCTACCAAGGATTTGCTTTCTGACGAAACACTTAAAGCTATTTCTGAAGCGATCGAAGCTAAGGCTTCTGAAAAAACACAGCTCGCTGTTGAAGCTGCTCTTGTAAAACAAGACGAAGACTATGCAAGCAAACTTGAAGCAGTATTAGAAGCTATTGATGCTGATCATACAGAAAAGCTCGATAAAATTGTTTCCCGTATTGATGAAGTGCATGCTGCTAAATTCCAACACGCTTTTAAGTCTCTTGACGAAACTCATAGTGTTAAACTAGTAAAACTTGTAAAACTTTATGAAAGTGCATTAAACAACGAGGCTAAAAAGTTTAAAGATACATTAGTAGAACAACTTTCTAATTATATTGATCTTTACATTGATAAAGCAATTCCTGCCCAACAAATTGCTGAAGCTACTGAAAATGCACGTTCGCGTAAAATTGTTTCAGAAGTAAAGCGCTTAGTAGGTCTTAGCGATGAATTTGTTAACGAAAATATTAAAGAAGCTTTATTAGATGGTAAGAATCAAATTGACGAAGCTAATGAACAAATTAAAAAGATTCAAGGACAATTACAGCTTGTAACTGAAAAAGCACATAACGCTGAAAAGCAATTATTCTTAGAGAAGAAATTAGAAAACTTTCCTAAAGCTAAAAAAGACTATATGGTTCGCGTACTTTCTGAAAAGAAAATTGAAAACATCAAAGAAAACTTCAATTACGTTGCAGAAATGTATGACAAGAAGGAAGAAGATGAAGTTCAAGTTCTTAAGGAATCCACAACACACAAAACTAAAGGTGTTGACGTGATACACCCAGAAGAAAAGAGAACATTAAATGAATCCAAATCTTATTCTTCAGCTGAATTATTTGCAGAAGAAGGTGCACAACAAGTTGCTAACCTTTACGTATCTGAATTTACTAAAAAGAAATACTAATAAATAAATCAGATTTTTTTACTTAAAGCCTCCAAAATGGGGGCTTTTTTTATAAGTATTTACTTAATAATGAAGTACTGCTATGTACTTGAGGCAAGTTAGTTTTTTAAAAAAATATTAGTTATGTCAAAATCAATCAAACCTTCACAATCTTACATCAATCAAGATCGTGCAGCGAGCTTACTTAAAAAGTGGGCCCCTCTGCTCGAGCATGCTGATGACGCAACTCCAGCGATCAAAGATGATCACACAAAGCTAAACACAGCTATTCTTCTTGAAAATCAAGAACAGTGGTGCTTAGGCGAAGCTTCCAACACCGCAGGTGCTGGTGGTTCATTTGGTAACGCCGGCTCAATGGGCTTCGGTGGCAAACCATCTGGTGACTTCTATGCTACTGGTGATGCTCGTCTGCCAAAGATCCTCATTCCGATGATCCGCCGTACTTTCCCAGAACTTATCACTAACGAAATCGTTGGTGTACAGCCTATGAGTGGTCCAGTTGGTCTCGCGTTTGCACTTCGTTATCGCTACGAATCAACTCCACTTGCTGGATATACTCCAGACGGTGGTACACAAACAACTGGTCAGCAAGGTTGGACATCCCAATCAGAAGGTACAGAAACAGGCTGGAATTACTTAAATACAGCTTACACAGGTACATCTGCTTCATGGTTGTCCGGTGGTGCTACAGCAATTACTGGTTCAGAATCATTCCAAATTTCAGGTCTCGCTAATGGTTCTGCTGATAATGGTATTGCACAAGCTTTAGCAAGTTTTGAATTAACAACAAACATCCCTCAGATGGTTGTTGCTTTTGAAAAGACTGCAGTTGAAGCTGGTACACGTCGTTTAGCAGCTCGTTGGTCCGTTGAGCTTGAGCAAGATCTCAAGAACATGAACGGTATTGACGTAGACAATGAATTAACGAACGCTATGTCGTACGAAATTCAGGCTGAAATCGACCGTGAAATGATTATCCGTATGTGCCAAGTTGCTATCAACGCTGGTTACGGTCAAGGATATTCAGTATGGTCTCCGATCTCGGCTGATGGTCGCTGGTTAGGTGAACGTAACCGTGATTTCTACGCACGTGTTATCGTTGAAGCTAACCGTGTTGCTATCCGTAACCGTCGTGGTGCTGCTAACTTCATTGTTGCTACACCTCGCGTTTGCGCAATGTTAGAAATGCTACCTGAGTTCCAGTGGTTCTCCGTACAAGGTAATGTCAACACTCAACCTGTTGGTATTGCTAAGGTCGGTACTGTTGGCGGTCGTTTCAACGTTTACCGTGATACACGTACAGAAGCTCAATATCAGACTCTCGCTCGTTCAAACCCATTAGAGTATGCTCTATTAGGTTACAAGGGTGCTGAGTATTATGATACCGGTATCGTTTACTGCCCATACATTCCAGTATTGGTACAACGTACAATCGGACCTAATGACTTCAGCCCACGCGTTGGTCTTATGACAAGATACGGTGTAATCGACCATATTTTTGGTGCTGCACTGTACTATCATTTGATCATTGTAACAGGATTACATCAATCCTTTACGCCTGGTACACAGTCTGTATTCCTCTAAGATTTTTAGAGTATACAAGATTAAAACTAAGAACCCGAGCAGAAATGCTCGGGTTTTTTTATGTATCAATATATAGGATAGAGTAGAGTTTGTAGGAACTTATATAATTATTATATTATGCATATAGAGTCATTAAATACGGACGTACAACTCAAACAGTTTTTGGTTATGACGCCGCATGTTCGTGGACTTAAGAAGTCATCACCTCTTACACTACGAATTATTGAATTTGTAAAAAAACATAAACTATATCACCCAGACACTACAATACAGACATATATGCATTATATTCGGAATAATGTAACTTGTATACCCGTGTGCAAGGTATGTAATAATCATATACCGAATCTAGCACTAGGCTCTAATAGAGCACAACTATTCTGTAGTAAGAAATGCCAAGGTATAAATCAGCGTGGTCCAGATTACAAGGCCCCTATAGATGTTTTAAAATATACCGATGCAGAAGTGTTTGAGCTTGTTAGTTCAAAAAAATCGTTTAGCGGAATGATAAAGTCAGTTGAATGGGGTAAACGTGCTGCAAAATATATCAAAGACAACACGAACTTATCGCCGGATAAGTTAACACAAAACGAGATACTATACGTTATACGACGAGGGTTAAAAGACTTACCACAATGCATAAACTGCAATACCCCTATAAGAATTGTACCGCAGTATAATATTACAGGTAATGGTCGTAATGTGTTTAACATACTCTGTACAGAGTGTCATAAGAAGACTTCCTCCCATGAAAAGATAATACAACAAATGATTACAAGGATGGGTGTACAGTACGAATGTAACAAGCGCAGTATACTTAACAATCACAAGGAGCTTGATATTTATATCCCAAATAAAAACGTAGCAATAGAGATTAACGGTCTATACTGGCACAGTGAGGTACAAAATAATTATAACAAGTTATCAGACTGTACGAAGCAAGGAATTCGGTTAATACAAATATACACAGATGAAATCGATACAAAGTCAAAGATCGTATACTACCGTCTACGCAGCATACTAGGTTTAGTCAAGTACAAGATTGGTGCCCGTGAATGCGAAGTTAGAGAAATTGAACGACATGTAAAGAGCAAGTTTCTTAACAAATACCATTTACAAGGCAATGACAAGGCTCAGAAGTGTTTTGGTCTTTTTTACAAAAACCGGCTTGTATCCGTTATGACTTTTTCCTTACCTCGTATTGTCACTGGCCAGACAAAGGCATCGGAAAATACTTGGGAGCTTAGTAGATTTGCATTAATTAATAGTTTTTATATTATTGGTGGTGCAGGAAAAATATTAAACCATTTTATTCAGACATATAAACCGTCAAAACTATACAGTTACTGTGATTTACGGTGGTCTGAAGGTGGAGTGTATAAAGCTACAGGCTTTAACTTAATAAAATCAACAAAGCCTAACTACTGGTATTGTCTTGCTCCGCATTATAAGGAAAGACATCATCGGTTCAATTTTCGTAAATCAGAACTTAAGAGCAAGCTTAAATTATTTGATAATAATCTTACAGAAATTGAGAACATGACAAATAATAAACATTACCGGGTATTTGATTCCGGGCATTTACTTTTCGAGAAAAAAATCTTATAAATAGTTTTTATTGCTTATTTGTAAAAAATTGTAATTAAGTTACAATGAAAGAAACTACAATCTTAATACCAGCTTATAAACCTGCAGGTTTATTACAAACGTGTGTAGATTCAATAATTGCTAATACTGATTTAAATGTAGTAGACATATTAATTATATGTAATGGTAGTGACATTGAAAGTCTAAACTATATTATAGGGTTACAAAACCCAGCTGTTAAGTTTGCTTGGTATCCAGAAGCATTAGGATTTACTAAAGCTACAAATATAGGGCTTAAAATGGTTACAACTCCCTATATTATGTTAATGAACACAGATGTACAAATATTAAATTATTGGCCTAAGAATGCTTGGTTGCATGAACTTATATTTCCACTCAAAGAGGATAGTAATATAGCTGTTACAGGTATAGCGCCTATGGTGTTTATGCATAAAACATATTTTCCATTTTTTCATGTAGGTTTGTCACAAAATATAATGGAAAAAATGGGGTACCTTGATGAAGGTTTTAGTCCTGGTTATGGTGAAGATTTAGATTATTGTTTAAGAGTGGAACAAGCAGGTTATAAGCAAAAACTTATAAATTATGACAATGCTACAGTAGCACTTCACGATAAAAAAATGTTTACTTCACCCTACCCTATATACCACCCAGGCCAAGGCTCATTTAAAGAGTTAGGGCCCGAGCTAGCGTATAAAGGATATGAAAGAGTAACAATGAAACACTCTGACTTTATATCAATGGCAGTTCCACTTACGTAAGGCTAATGCTTTACGAGTTGGTTTACCGTTTGGTTTTTTCATTGGACCTTTAACACCGGACATTCTTGCACAAAAGCTTTTACGTCTTTTAGCGGCTTTACTACCATGTTTTAATTTGCTTGGTTTAGTAGTAACAGCCATAGATAAATGACTACCCGGGTGACTATGACGGTAACTCATAATACCTTTATGATTAAGACCCCCAGATGGGGATTTACCGGCTTTCTTTTGCCACGTAGGTGCATGTCCTTCTATAGGTAACGATTCGGTGAACTCTTTTAATAATTGATTATATTTTGCTTCAAATGCTACGAACATATATATTATTTATGTTTTAGAGTAAATATAATCAATGAGCAAGAAAAAGAGACTGCAAAAGCAGAAGCTAACTCAAAACAGTTCAGAAAATATACCTGCTACTAAAGACACAAGTGTCTTAGTGCATCAGGCCGATAAACTGGCAAGACCAGTAATGATACGACAAAGGCCGGATTTAACAAACAAACAAAAAGATTTTCTTAAACTCGCTTTAGACAATCACACAAAAATAGTATTTTTAACTGGTCCCTCTGGTAGTAGTAAAAGTTTTTTAGCTACATTAGCTTCACTTGAATTGTTAAATTTAAAGAAAGTTTCTGATTTAATCTACATACGTAGTATAGTGGAGAGCTCTGATAATAAAATGGGATACCTCCCGGGAGACGCTAATGAAAAGCTAACTCCATATCTTGAACCATTAATGGAAAAACTTGATGAATTACTAATAAAAGCCGATATTAATATGCTTATGAAAGAGAACCGTATTGAAGGTAAACCAACGGGATATCTTCGCGGCCTTTCATGGAATGCTAAAGCTATTATTATGGATGAAGCTCAAAACAGTACTTTTAGAGAATTAACCACATTATTAACCCGTGTGGGGCAATTCAGTAAACTATTTATTTGTGGAGATCCGATGCAATCGGATATTAATGGTAAATCAGGGTTTGAAAAAATGTGTAACGTGTTTAATGATATTGAAAGTCAAGATAAAGGTATCCACGTCTTTACGTTAACAGAGGCAGATATCGTGCGTAGCGAAATCGTTAGATACATTGTAAAAAAACTAGAACTTTACAACAAAAAAACTTAAATTTTATAACCCCGTGAGTTCCCGGGCGAATAAAAAATAATTTTTAATTAGAGATAAAAAAATAAACACCCGTACAATACGTAAATAATATTCCTTGTACTTTAACATATGATCTTCGACGAACAAATTTCTCGTAAACCTAATAACTATCCCTGGACTGAAGAGTTTATTGAATCTATGCATAATGGATTCTGGACTCATAAAGAGTTTAGTTTTAAGTCAGACGTGCAGCAGTTTAAGGTTAAACTCAATGACCAGGAAAGAGAAATTATAATCCGTACTTTATCAGCTATTGGTCAAATTGAAGTAGCAGTAAAAACGTTTTGGGCTAAGCTTGGCGAAAACCTACCCCACCCTTCTTTGCAGGATTTAGGTTATGTAATGGCAAATACAGAAGTAATCCATAACAATGCTTACGAAAGACTACTTACTGTGCTTGGATTAGAAGATGTGTTTGAAGAAAATCTTAAACTAGAATGGATCCAAGGCCGGGTTAAGTATCTCAAGAAATATACTCACCGTTATTACAAAGATAAAAAGAAACAATACCTTTACGCGCTTATACTTTTTACTTTGTTTGTAGAGAACGTATCATTAATGAGCCAGTTCTATGTTATTAATTGGTTTGCCCGTAACAAGAACGTACTCAAGGATACTGATCAGCAAGTTAAATACACTCGTAATGAAGAGCATATACACGCA
>Ga0209083_1003235_pt1 | contig 13964 bp, 15 predicted proteins | sample AM7aDNAmetaG_FD_184132 | JGI IMG/M metagenome (GOLD analysis project Ga0209083, IMG submission 184132) | Freshwater microbial communities from Finland to study Microbial Dark Matter (Phase II) - AM7a DNA metaG (SPAdes) (version 3) | ecosystem: Environmental > Aquatic > Freshwater > Lake ...
CAGGGATTACCGAGAGCACCCCGGCCGATGGCCACGCCGTCACATCCGGTCGTCTCCAGCATCCGCTGGGCGTCTTCCGGAGTGAAGATGTCCCCGTTGCCGAATACCGGGATCTTGAGAGCTTTCTTCACAAGCCGTATCACTTTCCAGTCAGCTTTTCCAGTGTATCCTTGTGCGCGTGTCCGCCCATGCACCGTGACGGCGGAAAGTCCTTCTTTTTCGGCGATCCGCGCGAGGTGCAGAGCTTCCTTGCCGCTTGGATCGGTGAATCCCGCTCGCATTTTAACCGTGACGGGGATCTTCTTGATATGGGCCATAACGTTTCTGAAGATCTCTTGAGCTAATTCGGGATTCTGGAGAAGGGCCGATCCCGCACCGGGCCCCGTGACCTTTCGCACCGGACAGCCACAGTTCAGATCCAGTACCTCGAAACCCAGGGCCTCGATCATCGCTGCCGCTTTTCCCATCGAGACGGGGCTGTGTCCGACCAACTGAGCACCGAGAGGTTTATCCTTGGGGACCTTCCGGAGCAGGGGAAGGGTTCCTTTATTCCAGCGGACGAGCGCCTCGGCAGAGATCATTTCCGTAAAGGCAAACGCCAGGCCTAGTTCGCGAGCGATCAGACGAAAGGCAATATCCGTGCAGTCTGCCATCGGGGACTGGAATACTTTGGTCTTAAATGTGTGTTTTCCGATTTTTATCATGGGCTGCCCCAATTTCCGCTTTCCGGAAATTGATAAGATTTGGACTGTGCCGTGTACCGTCGAAAATTTATGTGATACGGTGCTAGAAATATTGTCGAGTCTGGGTATAATACCCGAATTAGAAATCGCCCGCTTGAAATTTTCCTTGGCACGATTCAGGGTCGCGCGGGTTCTCCAGGTGGATCCAGGATCCCAAGGGGATGAATTGATCCTTCAAAGAGAAAGGCCGAATTCATGTCGATGATCGAGAGCCGAGCCAGCCAGTCCCCGGAAGATTGGGGTGTGGTGATCCAGTCCGTCCCCGCCAAGAGTAAGAAAAACGTCCTGAAGCAGCTTGAGAAGATCTTCCATCTCGACAAGCGCAGCGCCGAACAGGTCCTGGCCAATATGCCCCTGATTCTCATCGATGATCTTTCCTTTGGGCTTGCCGTCCGTATCAAGAAGCACTTCCTGGACCTAGGCGTTGTCAGTGAGACGACCAATCACGACATGATCAAGAAAAATTGTTTTCAAGTTGTTTGGCCGAAAGCGCCGGATTTAGCCTTTTTTCAGAAAGAAGAGGGGAAGGAAGACCGTCCTCCTGAAGTTTTTAGTTCGGAAAAGACTGCGCCCATGAAACCCGAGCCCATTGCGCCGCCCGCGAATAAGCCGGCACCCCAGGAGTACCGGGAAGACCCCCGGTTTGATAAGAAACGAGCACCTGAAAAACTCGAGGATGCTGCGCCGGCGGAGATTGATCCCGTTTTTGATAAGTCCACGGAAGTGCCTCCCGTCCGGGAAAAACCATCGTTTGTGTATCGCGCGGAAGTTCCCCCCGCGGAGTCGAAGCCCGATTTCGCTAAGCCCACAGAAATACCACCGGCTGAAATAAAGCCTGCGGTCCCGCCCGTCGTCGAGGATCTGGATAAGCCAAGAATTCTGGAAGATGTACTTGCCGAGGAACTTCCGCCCGAAGTTTCCGAGCCCGTTACTCCCCAAGCTCTGCCCGAGAGCGTGACACCCGCGCCTTCGGTGCCGTCTGCCATTGATCCGGATTGGGAGCGCCGCGCTAAAGAATTGAATGAAAAGCTCCGCTGGATTCAGGAGGAGAAGCATCAGCTCCGCGAGCAGCATGTTGAAGAAACTGAAAAAGTAAAGAATGAGCTTCAGGAACGCATCACGCAAGAAAAACAAAAAAGTGAGGAAATCGCCCGTGCGCTTGAGGACTTGAAGAAGAAAGCAGAGAAGCATGAGGAATTGAGCAAAGAAGGGGATGCTTGGCGCGCCCAAGCGGTGCAGTTGGGGGAAAAAGTACGCGAACTCGAAGCGGACCTTTTGCAAAAGAATGCTTCCTTGGAAGAAGTTCTCAGGGAGAAAAGTGAGGGGTTGGAGACGTTGGCCCGTACGCAAGAGAGCCTCTCGGAAATCGAAGGGAAATTCGCCACTGTCAGCCGCGATCTTTCCGAGACTCAAGAGCGGGAGGGCGAGCTGAGCCGGAAATTCACCGAATTTCATTCAAGCCTTGACGCCAAAGATGCAGAATTGGAGGCGCTCCGTGGCCGAATTTCCGAGCTAGAAGCAACTCATTCCGAAAGAGACGGTCAAGTAGCGGCCCTCCGCGATCGTGAGCAGGAGCTCCTTCAGAAAGTGGGTAGTCTTGAGGCCGCGACTCAGGAGATGGCAGCTTCTTTGAAGATGCGCGACGAAGCTCTCGCGAACTTTGAAAAGCAGGTCTTGGAACTTGCCGGAAAAGTCGCGGAACATGAAACGGTGCGAAGAGAGCATGCGCAACTTGTCCAGGAACGGAACTCGATACGCAAAGAGTACGAGGCGAAGTTGAATGACCAGGAGATTCGTCTGGCCAGAATTGAGGATGAGCACCGACGCTACCGGAGCCGCACGGATCGAAAGAATGCGGCCGCGACACGCGAGTTGGGTGAGTCCGTACGCGTCGTGGATACCGTCCGTCAGGGGCTGCAGAAACTCATCCTCTTTGTGGGAAGCGATTCTGCAGTTTTGGACAGCGAAAAGAAAGTTCCGTTAAAATCCCCTTTGACAAGGGGTCCTTCTTCGGCCAATCCTGAACGAAGCTGATCTTGGCGGCAGGCTCCATGCTTATCCGGGTTGCTGAAATGCGGAAGATCGAGGAGTCGGCGATCCGCGATTATGGCATGCCCAGTCTTCTCTTGATGGAGAATGCGGGTCGCAACGTCAGCGAAGTGATCCGCGACAAATTCAAGCCCTGTAAGGTTCTCCTGATGATCGGAAGGGGGAACAATGGCGGCGATGGTCTTGTGGTCGCAAGATATCTCGCCAATTTAGGTTTTCAGACGCAAATTCTTCTTCTCGCCGATGCCGACACGCTCAAGCCGGACCCGCTTTTGAACCTCCGTATCGTTCGAAAGATGTCTCTGCCTATCACACGCGTCACAGAAGCCTCGACTGAGAATGATCTTCTCGGGTATTGCCGGGTAGCAGACCTTGTAGTCGATGCTCTATTCGGTGTTGGGATCCATTCTCCGCTGACGGGAGTCAACGAAAGCGCGGTACGAGCCATGACATATTGTGGGAAACCGGTGATCAGCATCGATATTCCCTCAGGATTGGATGCCGACACGGGGGACGTTCACGGTGTGGCCGTGAAGGCGATGATGACGCTCACTCTGGCAATCAAGAAGCTCGGGCTCTGCGTCGGAGAGGGACCGGCCCATGCGGGTGAGATTGAGGTCATCGATCTCGGCATTCCGAGAGAATTGATTGCCACTTTTCTCAGTGCTCCCTGCCCATGAAAGATGCCCTTTAATGGGTTCTTTTAATGCCTTCATCGACGTGATGTCTTGTCGTGTGGCTTGGGAACTAACACCCGTCCTTGTAATGACTTGTGTTTGCAAAACGGCGGATTTATTGGCCTGCGTTGATGCTTGACACTGCTCTTGCTTTCTGATAAAAACACACACAATTTGTCACTGTTTTCGCGAACGTTTCATGAGAAAGGCTCACGTGCGATCCTTTAGACGCTTTCCGGATTGGTTGAGACGTTCCTTGCCGGAAAATTCCTCCCAGCGCACCCATGCCATTTTACATAAATATGAATTGAATACCGTCTGTCGGTCTGCCATGTGTCCCAACAGTCACGAGTGTTACGCGAAAGATACGGCGACCTTTATGATCCTCGGCGGCGTTTGCACGCGCCATTGTGGGTTCTGCGCCGTGCCTACCGGGATCGGCGAAGATCTGCGCATGGATGAGCCCGAGCGCGTGGCGTTTGCGGCCAAGGAATTGGGACTTCGCTATGTGGTGGTCACCTCCGTCACTCGTGATGACCTTGCGGACGAGGGCGCGGGACATTATGCCTCAACCGTGCGCGCCGTGAAGCGGGAGATCCCGGGTTCCGAAGTCGAAGTTTTGACACCGGATTTTCACTCCCGTGAAGAATTGGTGCATCGGGTGGTAGAGTCAGGGCCGGAAGTTTTTAATCATAATCTTGAAACAGTGGAACGTCTGCAGCGGGTCGTCAGGCCTCAAGCCGATTATCATTGCTCGCTCAGAACGCTTGAGATCGCGAAACGGTTGGCACCTCAGCGTATCACAAAGAGCGGGTTGATGCTGGGGCTTGGAGAAACGGTTCCGGAGATCCTTGAGACGGGGCGCCATCTTTTGTCCGTCGGAGTCAGCATGATGACTTTGGGACAATATCTGCAACCGACGCCTCAGAGCCTTGAGGTCCAGGAATATGTCACCCCCGAAAAATTCCAGGATCTTTCGCGCAAACTAATGGCGATGGGTTTCGAGAAAGTTTTGGCGGGTGCCTACGTCCGCAGTTCTTATCACGCGCGGGAAACTTTTTCCGGACTTGGGGAAGAGCGGACCTGCGGCAATTCAGAAACTTCCACCTCAGTTTAAAACAGGAGAGATTTGCGATGTTTGAAGTCCTTGCGAAGGGATTGGGAAAGAATGTGGACGAGGCGACCATCAAGTCCTGGTTTTTTGAAGAGGGCGACCAAGTGACTCAGGGGGATGACCTTGTGGAACTCGCGACGGAGGAATCTGTCGTCACGATTACCGCGCCCGCGACCGGAATTTTAGCCGAAGTTTGCATCGCGGAAGATGATACGGTCCAGCGCGACGAGGTCCTCTGTATCATTGACGACGGCAAAGAAGATGAAAATGCCGATGCGGATGAAGATTCCTCTGAGGACGCGTAGAGATTCTTTTTATTCAAGAGGGATGAATTCATCATTTAGACAACAATGACCGAAATACTTAGACTTAAAAGCCCCGCCGACTTTATAGGAAAACAAGGCAACGGTGTCATCAGTTTTGGTTCCGGACAGCCCGATCTTCCGCCACCGCCGGAAGCTTTCCAGGGCATTGATCTTACCCGCGATCTGCGCTACGGGCTCATTCAGGGTGAGGTGAAACTGCGTGAATCTTTGGCCCGCGAATACCCCGGCTCCACAGCGGAGAATTTCGTCATCACGAACGGTGCCTCTGAGGCGCTGGACCTGATATTTCGAGGGTGGTCTAAAGGCGAAAAGGTGTTGCTTCCCCGTCCGTATTATTATTCCTATCTTCCGATCATCGAAATGGCGGGTATGGTTCCAGTTTTTACGGACATGGTCGATGGCCGGATCGACATGGACGATTTTAAGAGAAAAATCAAGGATTGCCGCGCTGTTTTAATCAATTCTCCCTCCAATCCGACCGGAAGGGTCGAGGCTATCGAATCGCTCAAAGAGATCGAAAAGATCACACAAAAGCTCGGTGTGCATGTTGTCTCGGATGAGGTGTATAAGGACCTCATTTATGAGCGCGAGAATTACAACATCAACGGCGATCATGTGATCACGGTGAATTCTTTCTCGAAGACTTATTGTATGTGCGGCGTCAGGGTTGGCTATCTCTGGAGTTCAGATAAGAAAATCGTTGAGAATGTCTGCGAGATGAAGACGCACACTTCGATGAACACGAATCTGGTGGGACAGGATATGGCGCTTTCCGCGATGAAGGCTCCCAAAGAATATACCGCGAAACAACTCCAAGTATGGCGCCAGCGGCGCGATTATATCTACAAAGGCCTGGTGGACCTCGGATTCGATCTTTGGAAACCGGAGGGCGCATTCTATGTTCTCCCTAAATGCAAGAACGCGCGGGAGTTTTTATCCGTGCTTTATACGGATTTTAAAGTGATCACTTATCTCGGAGAATGGTTCGGGGCTCCCGACAGGATCCGTCTCAGCTATGCCCTCGACATCTCTCTGATAGAAGAAGGCCTTGGCCGTATCCGTCAAGCTATGCAAAAAGTGTCGGTGCTCTAGAAAAGACCCTCTCGCGTGGATAATAAGTTCTACTTCGACATTCACCGTTACTGACTACCCTTGGATATGGAAATCAGCTCTCTAAAAAAATCGATCGTTCACCGCCAGTCGCCAAACGCTCCCATCGGAGTTTTTGATTCGGGGCTGGGGGGGCTTACCGTTGTGCGGCAGCTCCGTCGCCGTCTTCCTTCCGAAGAGATCCTCTACCTCGGGGATCTGGCCCATCTGCCTTATGGCACTAAATCCACGGATGAGATCCGCAGTCGTTCGCTCAAATGCGCGCATTTTCTGCTGACGAAAAAGATCAAGGCACTTGTGATCGCCTGCAATTCCGCCTCAAGCGTCGCTTTTAAACTGCTTTCCGAAACGCTTTCTATCCCTGTTCTGGATGTGATCACGCCCGCCGTTGAGGAAGCCTTGCGCGTCACGCGGCATCACCGGATCGGCGTGATCGCGACGCATGCCACGATCGAAAGCGGCAGTTACAGCAAAAGTCTAACCGCCCGATCGTCGGAAGCTGAATATTTTCTCAGGCCGTGCCCGCTTTTTGTTTCATTGGCGGAAGAAGGCTGGTGGGACGGTCCTGTGGCGCTTGGCGCCGCGAAGATCTATCTGACGCCCATCAAGCAAAAGAATATCGACACACTCATCCTTGGTTGCACGCATTACCCTCTACTTCAAAAAGTGATCGGAAAAGTCATGGGCCCGAAGGTCAGGCTTGTGGACTCCGCGCTGCCTACGGCGCTTCGGCTGAAAGCCCTGCTTAAAGAAAGAAAACTTCTTCATCCGAGATCCCGCCGTGCGCCGCTCCGGATCTTTGTGACCGATCGTGTGCGCAATTTTGAGCGCATCGGAGAAGCTTTTCTTGGGGAAAGACTGAAAACGGTCCAGCGCGTGCACATCCCATGAAAAAAGCCATTTGCCTTTTGTCCGGGGGACTCGACTCTACCGTATCTCTTTATGTGGCTCGCTCCGAAGGTTATGAGGCTATCGCCTTATCCATCGAATACGGTCAACGCCATTTCCGGGAGATCTCCGCAGCACGAGCCCTCACAAAAGTCCTGATCATCCCTCATTATTTCGCGGCTCTTAGCATGCCTTGGAAGGGGAGCGCCTTGTTGGATACGAAGATCCTTCTTCCGAAAGATCGCGAAGAGGAAACTATGTCGAAGGAGATCCCTGTGACCTACGTCCCCGGACGGAACAGCGTTTTTCTCGCCATGGCCATGTCCTGTGCTGAAACGGCGAACGCGGAGGCGATCTTCATCGGCGCGAATGTCATGGATTACAGCGGCTATCCGGATTGCCGTCCAGATTATCTCAAGGCCGTAGGCGACGCCATGTGGAGCGGCACCAAGGCCGGCGTCGAAGGGCGCAAGGTCGAGATCCGGGCGCCGCTCATCCAGCTCACGAAAAAAGACATTGTGCTTCTCGGGCAAAAGCTCGGTGTCCCTTTTGAAACGACCTGGTCCTGTTATGCGGGAGACGACGCGCCGTGCGGGACTTGTGACTCCTGTATCCTGCGGGCCAAGGGGTTCCGTGAAGCCGGGATCCCAGACCCTCTCATTTCATGACCTTCCGGAAGGCGCCCGTCAGCGCGCGCATCACTGAAATTTTCTCCTCGATCCAGGGAGAGGGGCCGCGGATGGGCGAGCGCCATATCTTCATCCGATTCGAAGCCTGCCACATGAAATGCGACTATTGTGACGAGGCGGGTAAGATCGGTCGGACCCTGTCGCTTCCCGATGTTCTTCGGATGCTCGAAAAACTTGAAAAGACGCACGGTCCTCATGCCTGTGTTTGCCTCACCGGAGGAGAACCGCTTCTTCACGTTGATTTTCTGAAATTGCTTTGTCCCGCGCTAAAGAAAATGCGCCATCGCATTCTCCTAGAAACAAGCGGCATCCTCTGGAAGAGCTTCTCGAAGGTTCTCAAGGACTGTGATATTATTGCCATGGATCTGAAGTTGCCGAGCGTTACGCGTCAGGCGGATTATCTGGAAGAGCACCGGAGATTTCTCAGGCTCACAAAAGGTAGGGAAACTTATATCAAGATCGTGGTCTCGCCACGGATCGAACTCACGGAGTATGGAAAACATTTGCGAATGGTTGCGGCCGTAGCCCCCGCAACGCCTGTTTTTTTACAGCCGATGAGCCGCGGCAAGCATGGCATCCCGGGACCCGCGCTCATGCGGTTTCTCGGGACATTACAACGAACCGGAGCGAAATGGACCCCGAACATTCGTGTCGGGATCCAGCTCCATAAAATACTTCACGTCCGTTAAACGAAAGGCTTCTATGTCGAGGATCGATAAAAGAAAAAGTGATGAGCTCCGCAAAGTTCGCGTTCAGACGAATTATCTGAAGAACGCCCATGGCTCCTGCCTGATCGAAATGGGGGACACTAAGGTGGTGTGTTCCGCGACGATCGAGGAGAAAGTCCCGTTTTTCTGCAAGGCAGAAGGCAAGGGTTGGATCACGGCCGAGTACGGCATGCTGCCGGCCTCCTGCAATGAGCGCATCGCGCGAGAAGCCGCCAAAGGAAAGCTTTCGGGACGCACGCAGGAGATCCAGCGTCTGATCGGCCGCAGTATTCGATCGATCGTTGACCTCAAAAAACTTCCCGAACGGACCATTTGGCTCGACGCGGATGTGATCCAGGGCGATGGCGGTACCCGCACGGCCTCGATCACGGGCTGCTATATCGCACTTGAACATGCGATTCGCAAGCTTCTCGATAGCGGGAAAATCAAGGAAAGCCCGATTCGGGATTCTGTGGCCGCGATCAGTGTCGGGGTCGTCAATGGGAAGCCCGCGCTCGATCTTTGCTATCTCGAAGACTCCAAGGCGGAAGTGGACATGAACGTGGTGATGACCGGCTCCGGCAAATTGGTGGAAGTTCAGGGAACGGCCGAAGGCGAGCCCTTTTCGGAAGCGACGCTGATCCAAATGCTCAAGCTCGCGAAAAAAGGAATTCGTGAACTCGCGGAGATCCAGAAGAAATATGCCAAACAAGCCTAAGATACGGCTCCTGCTTGCGACGACCAACTTCGGCAAACTCCGGGAATTAAAAGAGCTTCTCGCGGAGCTTCCGATACAGTGTCTGAGTCTGCGCGATTTTCCCTCGGTGCCGACGGTCGAGGAGACCGGAAGCACTTTTGAAGAGAATGCCAAACTCAAGGCGCTGAGTTATGCCGGACAAACCGGGGAACTCACGATCGGGGAAGATTCCGGGATCTGCTGTGATGCCCTGGACGGAGCTCCCGGGGTCCATTCCGCGCGTTTCTGCGGAGAGTTCCACAGTGATGACGCGAATAACCGGAAGCTTATGGAATTGATGTCCAATGTCCCGGCTGAAAAGCGAACCGCCTATTATGAATCCTCGATCGCGCTTGCGGTGCCCGGAAAACTGATCGGGGTTGAGAAGGGCCAAGTTCACGGAATGATCATCACGGACCCTCAGGGGTGCGAAGGCTTCGGGTATGATCCCATTTTTTTCTACCCACCTTACGGTAAGACGTTTGGAGAGATTCCGGCAGCGCTGAAGCACCGGGTCTCGCATCGCGGCCAAGCCCTCCTTAAAATGCGCAAACTTTTAAACGCCTATCTTCTTGGGAAAAGCGGATTAGCGGTTTAGTCCTCGTGCCTTGTGTCGATACAATATTATCAATACAATGAATCCTGTCGCAGGCCCTGACAATTTAATTCTTGCTTGAGGTGAATGGTGAAGAAAAAAATTCTTTTAGTGGACGATGAGCCGGAGATTCAATTGATCATCAGCTCGAGGCTTTCGGCCGCGGGTTTTGAGGTGATTATCGCCAAGGACGGTCAGGAAGGTCTCAATATGGCCCGCTCGGAATCACCGGATGCGATCTTGTTGGATCTCATGATCCCCAAAATTGACGGCTTCAAGGTCTGCCGCATGCTGAAATTCGACAAGGCCTTCGAAAATATTCCCGTGATCATTTTCTCAGCGCGTGGAAGTGATGCCGATAAAAAGCTCGCGGAGCAGGTCGGCGCCAGCGCCTACATCGTCAAACCCTTCAATCTTGATCTCTTCACTCAAACGATACAGAGACTGCTCGGGCCTCAGGTATCGTAATATAATTATCCCTCGGGGGAAGCGATGATCGCAGGCGCTAAATTACTTGAATTGTTGCTGAAGCAGGGCTTGATCCAGAAAGACCAGGCCGAACAAGCTCAAAAAGAATCCGCGCGTGTCGGCCAGCCGCTTGAAACCGTTCTCGTCAAGAGCGGCATCATTGCTGACGAGGAACTGACCAATGTCAAAGCCTCGATCTACGGCATTCCGTATCTCGATCTCAATAATTACCGCCTCGACCGAGAGCTGATCAAACTCGTTCCTGAAAAGATCGCCAAGAAGTACAGCGTCATGCCTCTTTTTACTACCGGGAATGCGCTTTCCTTGGGGATGGTCGACCCCCAGAACATTGTGGCGATCGACCAGATTCGAAAGCTCACCAATTTTGATACGGTCGACACGATCCTGATCTCGCCGGGAGGATTCCAGGCGGCCCTCAACACCTACTATCATTCCTATGGCTCCATGTCGGATATCGTCAAGACCATTGAGCGGGAAAAAGCGCCGAGTATGCAGGACGCGCTTCTGGGAGAGATCAACGAACAGACTCCCGTAAGTAAATTGGTCGAAAGCCTTCTCCTTCAGGCGGTTCAGCAAAGGGCCTCAGATATCCACATTGAACCTGAAGAATCGATCGTCTCGGTACGCCTCCGCGTCGATGGGCTTTTGCATTACATCACGACCTTCCCGCTCACCATTCTGAGCTCTGTCGTCTCACGCGTGAAGATCCTGGGCGGGATGGACATCACCGAAAACCGGAAGCCTCAGGATGGCAAAATCCGCACTGAGTTGGAAGGGAAGGACTTAGATATCCGCGTCTCGACTTTCCCGACGCTTTTCGGCGAAAATGTCGTGCTGCGCCTTCTGGATAAGCGCGCCATGCTTCCCAATCTGACCGACCTTGGATTTAACAAGGAAACGCTGGAGCAGTTTTCAAAACTTATCACGCGGTCTCACGGCATCATCCTTGTGACCGGTCCCACAGGGAGCGGCAAATCAACCACACTTTACGCGGCTCTTTCCAAGATCAACAGCGAGGAAAAGAATATTGTGACCATCGAAGACCCCGTGGAATATGTGTTGCCACGGGTGCGCCAGACCCAGGTCAATGCCCGGGCCGGCATTACGTTCGCCAACGGATTGCGTGGTTTTCTTCGTCAGGACCCCGACATCATGATGGTCGGTGAGATCCGCGACAAGGAGACCGTGGAAATGGCCATCCAGTCCGCGCTTACCGGACATCTAATGTTTTCCACGCTCCATACCAATGACGCTCCGTCCGCCCTGGCCCGCCTGACCGATATGGGGGCTGAACCTTTCCTGATCTCGAGTTCTGTGATCGGCATTCTCGCGCAACGTCTTGTCCGTATGAATTGTATCAAGTGTCGTGAGCCTTATGCGCCATCGTCCGCGGTGATGCAGACCCTTGGTCTTCCGGAAGGCACCAAGGTCATGCGCGGCAAAGGCTGCCCGAAGTGCAATCAAACCGGTTTTATGGGGCGCATCGGGATCTTTGAACTGATGTTCATCTCCGATGAAATTAAGACTTTGGTCGACGGACGACATTCCGCCGCGGAGATCCGTAAGGTGGCGATCGAGCAGGGGATGAAAACCCTCCGCGAAGACGGACTTGAAAAGGTCCGGCACGGCGTCACCACCCTTGAGGAAGTGCTTCGGGTTACCGAGATCGAATAATGGAAGTTACCTACCGTTACAAAGCCCGTGACAAATTTGGCAAGCCTGTGAACGGACAGATGGCCGCCGGTTCTGACGCGGAAGTTGCTGCCAAACTCAAAGAAAAAGACCTCACCCCCTTTCTGATCGAGCCGGTCGAAGAGTCTCTCGACATGCATTTATTTGAACGCTTTCGCCGCTTTAAGCTGAGCGACGTCAACGCCTTCACCCGCGAGTTCTATACGCTGACCCGGGCAGGACTGACGATCTTGGCATCGCTTGAGGTCATCGACGAGCAGGACCGCAACCCGATATTAAAGAAGATTGTGGCCGGCCTGATCCAGAACATTCGTGGCGGCGCGAGCGTGGCGGACAGCCTCGCCCGTTACCCTTCGATCTTCAGCGAGCTCTACATCAATATGATCCGGGCCGGGGAAGCTTCCGGCCGCCTGGAGCAGATTCTGGAACGTCTTATTTTTTTAGGGGAGTCCGAGGAAAAACTCAGGATGCGCGTTAAATCGGCCCTCCGGTATCCCGCGCTCGTCCTGAGCGCCATCGCGATTGCGTTTCTTGTGATCACGAATTTTATTATCCCGAAGTTCGCGGCTCTCTTTGCCAAAAGCGGCGTCGCGCTGCCTCTTCCAACCCGGATCCTCTTGGGAATCCATGATGCCTTCACCCACTACTGGTGGCTTATGGCTATCCTGTTGGTTTCCGGAATTATCTTTTTCGTTCGTTTTCTGAAGACGCCGACGGGGAAACTCCTGCGTGATCAGATCATGCTGAAGCTCCCGGTCTTTGGAGGCCTCGTTCTCAAGGCGGACATGTCCCGATTCGCGAGAATTATGGCCCTTTTGATACAAAGCGGAATTCCGGCGCTAAGAGCACTTGAGATTGCGGAGGGTAGTGCCGATAATGTTGTGGTGGCGCAAGCGATCAACAAGATCCGCGTCAGCGTCACCGAAGGCACCAGTATGACGCAGCCCATGAAAGAAAGCGGTGTTTTTCCGCCATCGGTCGTCCGGATGGTCAGGGTCGGGGAAGAAACCGGGAAAATTGATGAGTTGCTTTTACGGGTTTCGGACTATTATGATATGCAGGTGGAATACACGGTCAGTAATCTCATGGTTCTGATCGAGCCGATGCTTATCGTGGTGCTGGGCGGAATGGTTTTTTTGATGGCTCTCGGGATGTTCCTCCCGATGTGGAATATGATCAGTCTTTTTAGGCATTAATTTTATTACAACAAGAACAAAGGAGAATCTCAATGTTCATGAATCGAAAAGGTTTTACTCTTATTGAATTGATCATGGTAATCGTGCTGTTGGGCCTTCTGGCGATCGTCGCTATTCCGAAGTATTACGATCTCCAGACCGATGCGAAGACCGCTGCCGAAAAAGGCGTGGTGGGCGGAGTCCGCTCTGGGATATACACTTATTTCGCAAAGAACAAGGCTTATCCCGCAAGTTTGGGTGGGGCTGTCGGCGCGTGTTCCGCTGCCAACCCGTGTTTTGGAACGGTGATCGATCAGGGCGGCATCCAGCAGGATTGGTCCTGCACAACTGCGGGATCAGTCTATACGGGGCCTGCCGGGACTTCTTATACGTACACGGCCGCGACGGGGGCATTTGTTTAGGAAGTTGAGTTTTTTCTTTCGGGACATTTAATACTCAACCGAGCAGAATAGGGAAAAGTTCGTATGAAGAAACATTCGGGTTTTACGCTTATCGAGCTGATCATGGTAATCGTGCTTTTGGGACTTTTAGCGGTCGTGGCCATCCCTAAATATTACGATCTGCAGTCGGACGCGAAAGCGGCGGCTGAAAAGGGCGTTGTGGGTGGGGTTCGGAGTGGGATTTATACCTATTTCGCCAAGAACAAAGCGTATCCCGCTGCCCTTGACCCCGCAAGCGTAGCCGCCTGCAGTGCTGCCAACGCTTGTTTCACGACCGTGGTAGATCAGGGAGGGGTTCGCCAGGATTGGACGAAGGCTTCTGCCACGACTTACACGGGGCCTAATGGCACGACCTATACTTATACATCTGCGTCCGGAGCCTTTGTCTAGCAGGCTGCTGAAAAACGGTTTATTTTCACGAGAACGGTCCTGATTTTGAATCGTTGCGTTAAGTCGTTTTAAAAACGAGCGCTTAAAACCTCGAAAAACGACTCCAAACTATTGTTTTCTCGC